>Ga0114933_10000229_pt1 | contig 68062 bp, 56 predicted proteins | sample 4SBtaG_FD_89691 | JGI IMG/M metagenome (GOLD analysis project Ga0114933, IMG submission 89691) | Deep subsurface microbial communities from Kolumbo volcano to uncover new lineages of life (NeLLi) - 4SBTROV12_W25 metaG | ecosystem: Environmental > Aquatic > Marine > Volcanic | place: Kolumbo...
CCCACTGCGACTTCGAGATCGTAGAAAACGATCCCCTTACTGCGGAGGCCAGATGGGTTTGGCGTTCCGAGCTGGAGCGAGCAGACTGGCATGTTGAGATAGAGACCACCACGCGCTTGAGGGCAGATGCCTCGGATTTCATCATCGACACGGATATCGATGCCAGAGAAGACGGCAAGCCGATTTTTACCAGAGCTTGGCGTGATCGGATTCCGCGGGATGGTTTGTGAGGAAGCAGTCGGGCAGGAGAGGTCTTATGAGAACAAATACAAAGCTCACTTAACACCCATAAAAATCAAGAACACGGCTTAAAGAGAAGAGGATATGAAAACAAGAACGAACTTCCCTCATCAGATCGCCATCAGGGATCCCGAATTTATCCCGTTATCGGATGGAACGCGTCTGGCGGTCAGGATATGGCTGCCGGTGGATGCCGAGGAGCGCCCGGTACCGGCAATTCTGGAATACCTGCCTTATCGGCGCAAAGACGGAACAGCTGATCGTGACGCTTCGACACACCCTTATTTTGCCGGTCATGGTTACGCGTCAGTCAGGGTGGATATGCGTGGTTCGGGAGACTCAGAGGGCGTGCTCTTGGGCGAGTATTTAAAGCAGGAACAGGACGATGCGTTGGAGATTATCGACTGGATCACTGCGCAGCCCTGGTGCAGCGGTCAGGTCGGCATGATTGGTATCTCCTGGGGCGGATTCAATGGATTGCAGATTGCGGCAAGGCGCCCGCCAGCATTGAAAGCGATCGTTTCAATTTGTTCCACCGATGATCGCTATGCGGATGACATCCATTACATGGGCGGTTGTCTTTTAAATGACAACGCGGCCTGGAATGGCTACATGTTGTCCATCAATACCACCCCGCCTGATCCCAACGTCCTCGGTGAGCGGTGGTATGACGTCTGGATGGATCGCGTTAAGGGCAGCGGACTCTGGCTTGAAGACTGGATGCGGCATCAGCATCGGGATGCGTTTTATAAGCACGGTTCGGTTTGTGAAAACTATGACCAGATCGAGGCTGCGGTATACGCGGTGGGCGGCTGGGCAGATGGCTATTCCAATGCCGTGTTCAGAATGCTGGAGAATCTCAAAGCGCCTGCGAAGGGGCTTGTGGGTCCTTGGGCCCATAAGTATCCCCATTTTGCCGAGCCGGGTCCGGCGATCGGGTTTTTGCAGGAGTGTCTTCGCTGGTGGGATTACTGGCTGAAAGATATAGATACGGGCGTGATGGATGAACCCCAGTTACGTTGCTGGATAGAGGACCCTGTTCCTCCAAGGACCTACTACAAAGAACGCCCCGGACGTTGGGTAGCTGAGCCCTCTTGGCCTTCGCCAAACATTGAAGACAAAAAGTTCTATCTCAATGCTGATGGACTTGGTGACAAGGCCGGTAGCCAGGAGTCTCTGTCCATTAACTCCCCAATGACGGTTGGAGCCATGGCGGGACAGTGGTGCCCGCATGGACTGGATCCGGACCTGCCCGGAGACCAGCGGGCAGAGGCAGGCGGCTCCCTGGTCTTTGATTCGACACCCTTGGATAGCCCGATTGATGTCCTTGGGCCACCGCGGGTATTGGTGAAGGTTACGAGCGACAAGCCTGTTGCGAATCTCGCGGTGGTTCTTTCGGAGGTGCTCGAGGATGGCGGTGTGACCCGGGTAAGTTATGGATTGCTGAACCTCACTCATCGAGACAGTCATGAGTCACCCGAGCCGCTCGAACCGGGCAAAGCGTACGAAGTAGAAATTCAGTTATGTGAGGCAGGCCATCGATTTACACCCGGCAACAAGATAAGGGTGGCGCTATCGACATCGTATTGGCCCATCGCCTGGCCTGCGCCCGAGAAGCCCACGATCACCTTAACCTCGGGAACCGGCGCGCTAATGCTGCCCGTCAGATCGGAAGGGTCGGTAGAGGCCGAGTTGCATGAATTCCAAGAGGCGGAGGGTGCAGCGCCTTTACGAAAAACCATCAGCCGCGATTCAGATTATCAGTGGGAGGTGACAACCGATATGAAGAGCGGCGTGCTGACGGAGCACCAGTGGTTTGATGAGGGCCGTGTGACCTATGATCATCATGATGGATGGACTGTGGAGTCCACACATGATGAGTATCGTTCGATCCATCCAGATGATCCCCTAAGCGCAAAACTCGACATCACCTGGACCGAGCATTTTGAAAGGGCCGATTGGGCGGTTTCTTCGGTCACCCACACTCTGGTGACGTCAACCGCGACCGAGATTAAGGTAGAAGCGGATTTGGAAGTCAGAATGAATGCCGAGGTTGTACACGAGCATGCCTGGCGGCTCGCCTTTCCGCGGCAATTGCTTTAACCAGCAAAAATCGTCCTACGGGTTCAGAAATGCGCCAAGAGTCGGAGTTTTGTCACAGACACCCGTTTTTTCAGTATGGTTATCGTCAGCACCTTTTGGGAAAGCTTTGATTGCCGTATGATCAAGCAGACTTAAAAAAGTGATTTTCAACAAGAGGAGGAGTCTTTATGGAGTCATTTAAACAAACACGCAGAAGTTTTCTGCAAACGCTCGCGTACACTGGCGCAGCAGGATTGACAGGGGCCTTCCCTGGGATGGTCTACTCTGCCAGCGGTAAGACGCTGACCGTCAGGTTTGATCGCGAGATGGAGAGCCTCGACCCCGGTTATTACGTTGGCGGGCATCCACCTAATGACGTCAACTGGTGCATCATGCCGTCGCTGGCAAATTATGGCGCCGAGTCTGGTTGGGTACCTTCGATGCATGTCGAAAGTATCGAAGTTAGGGACGCGACCCATATCGATTTCACGCTCAAGCAGGGACTGCAGTGGAGCGGGGGTTTCGGTGAAGTAACAGCAGAAGACGTCGCTCACTCTTACGACCGCATGCTCGAGAGCGAGTGGAAAGGAGACTACGTCGCATACGATCATACAGACGTAAAAGACCGATACAGCGGGACGATCGTTCTTAACCAGCCGTTCGCACCGTTCATGTCCGCGACCTTGGCCTCAGGGACAGGGATTATCAACTGCAAGAAGGCTCTGGAGGGTGCTGGTGGCAAGTACACGATTGAAGTGCCGGCCACCTGTGGTCCTTATGTCATTTCCGAGCATAAGCAGGGTCAGCATCTTAAGTTGCGACCCAATCCCGACTGGAATGGCCCAAAGCCAGCTTTTGCGAACATTGACTGCATTTTCGTGACCGAAGATCAGGCGGGCGCCTTGGCGTTTGAGGCGGGAGAGTTGGATTGCGCCAAGATCACCTCTAACTCTTATTCCCGGTATCTCAAGGAAACCCCGCCGAATTCAGCACTGACGGTGGCCGGGGCCCTGCAGTACATGTGGATGGGAATGAATACTGATCACCCGAAGTTGCAAGATCCCAGGGTGCGAAGAGCGATTCAGTACGCTGTGGACCAGGACTCGATCATCCAGGGAGCCTACTCGGGAACCGCCGAGCCATCTTTCGGTGTTGTCTGTCCGGGTCTCGTAGGCCGACGAACTTCGGCCGGCTACTCGTACGATCCAGCCAAAGCCAAAGCACTGCTTGCAGAAGCTGGGGTGTCTGGTCTGGAGCTCACTTTACGAACGCTGAATAATCAAGAACGCGTCTTATCGGCACAGATTATTCAGGCCAACCTCGCAGCGATCGGCATCAAGACTGAGATTATCCCGCTGGATTCAGGGCCGTTTTGGGAAATGGGCCAGGAAAGCAAAGGTGATACCTGGAAAGACCTCGAACTGTGGATCATGCGCTATGGATCCGGGCCGGACCCCTATGAACCGTTCCAATGGTTCGTTCGGGACCAGGTTGGTGTCTGGAACTGGGAGCGCTGGTCTTCAGATGAGTTTGAGGATCTGTTTGCCAAGCTCGTTGCGGAGACGGTGCCCGATAAACGGGCCGCGATTGCTATCCGGATGCAGGAAATCATGGAGGAGTCAGGAGGTTACGTCTGGTTGACCCACGAGCCTGAGGTATTCATTCACCGTGCGGACATCTCTACGCGATTCGCACCATCGGGTGAGATGCTTCTGCCTTATTTCGGCTGATATCAACAGTCTGGCACCCAGTTGTCGTTCTGATCTTCAGAGGAAGAACGGCGGCTGGGTTAGCCGGTTGATTTATTTCTAGCAATATCACGCCCCAAGCGCGTCCATAACCGGCATGATGGGGCGCAGGGCGGGTCGTATCCGAAACGCCATGTGTGGATAGCCGGGCTCTTGCTTGCTGCCCACACCTGTTCTTGATGCTAATCGATTTGGTGGGCACGTCTCGGCAATCAACAGCCTGTTGGTTCAACAATAAAAGCTCAATGTAAAGATGCTGCTCTACATCATCAGGAGATTGGCCTTATCCGTCGTCATCGTTTTCCTGGCGGTGTTGGCACTTTTTCTGATGCTGCATTCGATCCCGGGAGATCCGGCAAGCATTGCCCTGGGACCGAGGGCGACTCCAGAAGTTCAGGCGGCCTACCGGGCGAAGATGCATCTGGATGAGCCGCTGTACTACCAGTTCGCGATTTTTCTCGGCTCGGTGTTCCAGGGTGATCTTGGCAGCGATGTCTTTTCCAACCGGAGCGTAGCCTTGACGCTTTCGGAGCAACTGCCCCATACAATTTCTCTCGCCCTGGCGGCTATCGGCTGGTCAGCGTTGCTGGGTATTCCGTTGGGGTGCCTGTCGGCTATCCGCCCCAACAGTCTTGCAGACCGTGTGACCGGTATCTTCTCGGTTGGCACGATTGCTGTGCCGTCTTTCCTGGTTTCGATATGGGCGATTTTGATTTTTTCAATCGCTTTGGGCTGGTTTCCGGTTCTGGGTGCCGGAGACGAAGACGATATTTCTGATCGCTTGTATCACCTTGTACTCCCCGCTTTTGCTGTGGGGTTGGGATGGGTGGGGTATCTCGCTCGTATGGTTCGTGCCACGATGCTCGAAGTCATGGGGGAGAATTACATTCGCTCGGTCCGGGCGTTTGGTTTATCACCGAAGACAGTCGTCTTTCGATATGCATTGAAAGTCGCCATTCTGCCGACAATTACACTCATTGGCGTGGGTTTTGGCGGCCTTCTTTCCGGAACGGTGTTCGCGGAAATCATTTTCTCGCGCCCTGGGGTAGGAAAAATCATTTACGACATGGTACTCGCCCGTAATTTCCCCGTGGTGCAAGGAGCGGTGCTGGTGACTATCGCCATGTATGTATTTGTAACGCTAATCGCTGATCTTCTGGTTGCATGGTTTGATCCTCGGGTGCGCGAGTCCCTGTAAAGCTATGCCAGAAACCAAAACGGGAAGACCTTCTGTGAACGTGACGACTCCTCGGCACAGTGTGGGTCGCGAACGCTTGAGGCTTTTTCTCCGAAACCCAATGGGGATGTTCGGATTTATTCTGGTGTCGCTTTTCTTCATTGCCGCCATTTTTGCTCCAATGTTGGCTACCCATGATCCGCTTGCACTGGACATCCCCAATCGACTCTCAGGGCCGACACTGGAGCACTGGGCGGGGACTGATCAATTGGGCCGCGATACTTTCTCCCGAGTGCTCTATGGCGGCAGGGTCGCGCTTCAGGTGGCAGCCATCGGAGTATCCATTTCCCTGATTCTGGGATTGGGTCTGGGCATGCTTGCGGGGTATGGACCGAGATGGCTGGACAACATCCTGCTGCTGCTGTTCGACTCCATTCGCTCTTTCCCCACAATTGTCTTGGCACTGGCTGCGGTTGCGCTTCTTGGTCCGAGCCTGCACCTCGTGCTGGTGATCGTGATTGTGACGTCTATCCCGAGTTACGCCCGTCTTGCACGAACCAGTACGATGGCGCTGAAGAATACTGATTTTGTGCTTGCGGAGAAGTCATTGGGTGCGGGCACAGTGCGGACTCTCATTCGGCACATCATGCCTAATGTGATTGGGCCGCTGCTGATTCTGGCGGCAATGGATGTTCCGGTGGTGGTGACCATCGAAGCAGGACTCAGCTTTCTTGGTCTGGGTGTACAGCCCCCAATGGCAAGTTGGGGTACGGTACTGAACGAAGGCTACCTGATCATTCGGCTTACCCCATGGCCTATCGTGGCCGGCGGCATACCGTTGGTGCTGACGACACTCGGCTTTACCTTTCTTGGCGAAGCGCTGCGGGATATCTTTGACCCACGGCTGCGGAAAGGACGCTGACCTGTGGAATCCCTGCTTTCCATTCGAGGACTCAACGTAGAGTTCCAGACTCCCAGCGGCCCTTTGCACGTGTTGCGGGATATCAATATTGATGTGCCCAGGGGAAAGATCCTCGGCATCGTGGGTGAAAGTGGCTCAGGCAAGAGCACAGTGATATGGGCCATTAACCGTTTGCTGGCAAGCAACGGCGCCGTCAATGGCGGGACCGCAACGTTTGACGGGCAAGATCTTCTTGCTCTGAATGACCGTCAGATGTTGTCGGTGCGGGGAGAGCAGATCTCGATGGTGTTTCAGGATCCGATGACGTCACAGATCCCGGTTCTGACCTATGACCGGCAGATGTCTGATATCCAGTATCGTCGAAAAGAGCTCAGCATGAAGGACAAGCGTGAAAGAGCGATCAGGATCATGCACAAGGTGGGGATACCGGATCCGGAAGACCGTATTCTTCAGTACCCCCATCATTTCAGCGGGGGGATGAGACAACGCGCAGGCATTGCCATGGCGCTGCTTATGGATCCGTTGCTGTTGATCGCAGATGAGCCGACCACGGCTCTGGATGTCACCCTTGAGGCCCAGATCATTCATCTCATTCAGGAACTGAGAGCTGAATTTGAGGCGACGATTATGGTGGTGTCCCACAATCTTGGTCTCATCGCCGAACTTTGTGACCAAGTGGTGGTGATGTATGCGGGCGAGGTAGTGGAATATGGGAGTGTCAGCAATCTTTTTTATGAGCCTGCCCATCCTTATACACAGGCGTTGCTGAATTGTGATCCTGCCCGCACGCAGACCAAGACGCGTTATCTCCCGGTCATTCCTGGTGACGTGCCCGATCTGCATGTTCTGCCGACGGGATGCATCTTCGCCGCACGCTGCTCACAAGTAATGGAACAGTGCAAGACGACGTCGCCAGCAAAAGTGCAGTTGGATGAGTCACAACACGTCGCATCCTGCCATCTGCTTGATCCGGGTCTGCAGGCATCGGGTAATGCCCCAAGGAATGTTTCACCGCAGGGCGATGCGTTGGGGGAAGCGAGACCCAAGCCTTCTGTCGAGAGCGGGGAATCACTTAAGGTGGAAGACCTCTGCGTGAGATTCCAGATCAACAGTTGGATCCGGTCGAAGATTCAAAAGCGGCCAAGATTCGTGGAGGCCGTGATCGATGCTTCGCTTTCGTTGCGTCAGGGGGAGACCTTGGGCCTGGTGGGAGAAAGCGGTTCAGGCAAGACGACGCTAGGCCGGGCAATTCTGGGCCTGGTCCAGGCGGAGTCAGGGTCTGTCATTTTCGATGGACAGGAGCTGCGAACCCTCTCCCGGACAGGATTTTCTCAGCTCAGACGGAATATGGCCATGATGTTTCAGGATCCGGTGGGATCGTTAAGCCCCCGCCAGACGGTGGGTTCACTCATCACGGAACCATTTCAGATTCATCGAATCAACGCTGACCTCGATGAAGAAGCGGCGCGCCTTTGTGAGATGGTTCGTATGCCGCAAGATTTCCTATCTCGATATCCGCATGAGTTGTCGGGAGGACAGGCGCGCCGGGTGGGCGTCGCGAGAGCGCTGGCGCTCAATCCTCAAATCATCATTGCCGATGAGCCCACCGCAGGGCTTGATGTATCGGTTCAGGGGGAGATACTGAATCTGATGAATGAACTACAGGAAACGCACGGGTTGTCCTATCTCATCATCAGTCACAATCTTCCTGTCATTCGGCATGTCAGCGATCGTTTAGCGATCATGTATCTTGGACGGCTGGTGGAATTCGGCGACTCCGACGAGATCTTTTCCCAGCCGGCACATCCTTATACACAGGCCCTGGTCAATGGAGTCCCTCAACCTGATCCGAACAAGAGGCGGTCACTGGTTTCAATTGAGGGCGAAGTGCCGAGTCTCGCGAATCGGCCGGCGGGTTGCGAGTTTCATACCCGGTGCAAGTACGCAACGGCTGACTGTCGCAATACGCGTCCCCGATTAAGCGAGATTCGTGTTAACGGTCTAGATCGCGAGGTGGCCTGCCACTACCCTCTGGCGGGTGAGAGCGTTGAGCAAGAACGCAGGTGAAAACTGAGGCATTCGGCCAGTTTGACCGTGAGGTCCAAATAACGAACGTACAGACCTCGGGCGCTCGGATGCGCGCCGCCCAAATCGGTACTGGTCCAGACATTGTCTGGGTACCGGGCGGCGACTCACCAGCAGAGGCATGGCGCCAGCAGATGATGCTTTTTGCGGGTGAGTACCGTTCCACCTCTTACGATCCCCGTGGCGTGGGAGAGACGACCTCAGATGCCGCGCCCTGGTCGATAGCAGACTTTGCCAGAGATTGCGCTGAACTGATCGAATCGATCTGCACGCCCCCGGTTATCTTGTCCGGCCTTTCCTTGGGCGGACTGATTACCCAGCAGGTCGCCATCGACTATCCGCATCTTGTGCGGCTCGCCATCCCGATGGGGACTTCAGCTTACATTGACGGATTTACCCGGGACTGGATGGAGGCAGAAGTCCAATTGCGCCGGGACGGCATCAGTTTGCCCGACTATTTCCTTGCCCCGCATTACGCCGCCTATGCACTACCGGCCAAGGCTCTTGGCGACAGGGAGATCTGGGGCTCCGTCAAGCCTGCGTATACCGTACGATTCTCCGAGCGTGAACCTCAGGACCTGATCGATCAATGGCAGGCGTGTCTTGATTTTGATTGTCGCGAGGCTTTAAGGACATGTCCGGTGCCCATGCACGTCATTGCTTTTTCCGAGGATGTACAGACGCCGCCAGCGATGGTCAAAGAAGTAGCGGATCTCGCGATGGATGGGACTTTTTATGAATTGCCTGAGTTGGGCCATGTGTCGGTCGCCCGACATCGGGCGGATGACGTGAACCGCCTGCTGCTCGACATCATTCAAACGCAAGAAGGCTAAAGGCATCTACCGGGTTCCCCGGGTAAAGCGGCCAGGGTATTGCCGATCTTGCGCTAGAGCGCTGCGTGTCTTCGCAGGCTACGGAATTCCTTTGCGACCAGCAGCATGCCGCAAGCCAGAATGGTTCCAGCACCGATTAAAGAGATCGAATCCGGCATCTCACTCCAGAAAACGAGTCCTACGATCACGGCCAGAGGCAGCGACAGATATTCAAACGGTGCGAGAAGGCTGGCATCGGCGTAGCGAAATGAGTAGCTCAGCAGAATCTGCTGTGCTGCTCCTGTGACCCCCAATAGCAGAAGCAGTCCCAACAACATCGGGGCCTCGGTCCAGTTTTTTGAAAATCCGATCGCAAGTGTCCACAGCAGGAACACACCAAAACCCGAGAGGTTGTAGTAAAACGAAATACATAAGGGATGCTCGGTGCGGTTCAGTTTGCGCAGCCAGACGATGACAAACGCGAAGAAGAATGCAGCGCCCAGAGCTGCATAGATCGCAGTACGGGATTCACCAAAACCCGGCTTGACGATCATCAGGATGCCGAAAAAACCGACGACCACCGCGATGATCCGTGAGAGCGGAAGGGTCTCTCGCAGAATAAAAAAGGCGAGTCCAACAGCCAGTATGGGACCGCTCAGGATCACCGCTGTTGCGTTAGCAATATAAGCTCCCGACAGGGCCACAAAGGTCAAGCCTATGGCGGTCATGCCGCAGGTTGTGCGAATCATGTGATCGATGGGGTATCGGGTCCTTAAAAAACTGGGGCCTCGTTTCGGCCCAATAACCGCCAGGAGTACCGCGAAAGTGAAGCCAAAGCGAACCATCAGTAACTCAGTGACAGCGAAGTAGGGCGCCAGTGTTTTGACCAGCATCCCGATAATCAGAAAGCAGGCAACCTGCAACACGTACAGGCAGATACCGCGAAGCGGCAGGTCAAACTCGCCGGAGGACGTCACTGCGACTCGGATGAGCCCACTGGATGCGTGGTGTCGATAATGCCCCCGCCGAGAACTTCGTCGCCCTGATAGAGCACGAGAGATTGCCCGGGCGTAGGAGCTCTTTGTGGCTCTTCGAATTCAATTAGCAGAGTATTGCCGTCTCGTCCGTGTACGAGACAGTTCTGATCTTCCTGTCGATATCGGGTTTTGGCACAGCACTGCAAGGGCAGGGTCTTAGGGAGATTGCCCACCCAATGCATCTCTTCAACCACGGCTGACTGCCGCATGAGATCCGGATGGTCATGCCCCTGGACGACGGTCAGCACATTGGTCTCCATATCTTTTGCGCAGACATACCAAGCCTCTCCGGGTCCTCCGATATCCAGCCCATGACGCTGGCCGAGGGTGTAAAACCACAGCCCTTGATGCTCGCCCACGCCTTGTCCCTCCGGGGTGCGCATCTCGCCCGGCTTCGCCGGCAGATACCTTGACAGGAAATCCGAAAACCGGCGTTCTCCAATAAAGCAGATGCCGGTACTGTCCTTGCGGGAAGCGTTCGGCAGTGCCAGTGCGTCCGCCTCAGCCCGGATATCTTTTTTGAGGGCCTCGCCCAAAGGAAAGAGAGTCAGCGAGAGTGCCTTTTGGTTCAACGCGTGCAGAAAATAGGATTGATCTTTACTGTGGTCAACCGCCTTCAGCAGGCGGCACAGACCATTTTCTTTTTCTACCCGGGCATAGTGGCCGGTAGCGATGTAATCGCTGCCGAGGTGCTGCGCGTAGGAGAGAAATTCCTTGAACTTGATTTCCCGGTTGCACAAAACATCCGGATTAGGCGTTCTGCCGGCCTCGTATTCGCGCAGGAAAATCGCAAATACCCGTTCCCAATACTCATGGGAAAAATTAACCGTCTTGATCGGAATATCAAGCACCTCTGCCACCCGCTCCGCAATCGCGAGGTCTTCCCGCGCCGCGCAGTACTTGGCATCGTCGTCCTCTTCCCAGTTTTTCATGAAGAGGCCTGTGACTTCACAACCCTGCGCCTTGAGTCGTGCGGCAGCAATCGCTGAGTCAACTCCCCCGGAGAGTCCAACAACAACTTGCATTTTAGGTGGCGTCATGAGGGCCGACCTCTTTCTGCCCGGTTGAGCTTTAGTCCTGAATGCCGAAGGACAGGATCCGCAGATCAGTGATATCGAACCAGTCGGTGCTCGGGGAGATATAGGGCAGCATGCCGTTATCCTGAAACCAGCTGTCGATCACGAAGCGTTCACCGGTCTCTATCTCCTCTATCTGGCCTGCCCAGTGGGCATCAAACCCTGCTTTGCGGTAGGCACGATCGACTACCCGGTGTCGGCGCATATGCCCCTGCTCCTGAAAGAGATTCATGTATTGCGTAATGTTGAGAGACTCATCAATACAGTCGAGTTGTCCCGGAAACTCAGGGTTTTTCTCGAGATTAAGCCCCTTGTCCCGATGGGTGGGAGTGTGGCGCCCAATGACGACTTCCAGCCAGCCCACCGCCTGGCGCAATCGATCTCTTTCCTCAGCGGCAGAGGGTGCTGCTGGGTAAAACCAGCCGATAACGCTGCGCCATTCCTCAGCCGAGAGGACAACCTGCTGCAGAGTCTTGCAGCTGAAATCGTAGCAAACATCGAGTATCTGAACACGCGCCATGGCAACCTGGGTAAAGCCCAAAACCGCCACAAGTCCGGCTGTTACCAGTAGCTTGGAAAAGAAATTCATAGGTTGTTAGAGCGTCCGTGAGACTTTAAGGAGACGATGCGAAATTATAAACAAAGTTTTCGAGTTGCCCCGATGTGCGCCGACCGATCAGAGTGTTTTGGCTTTACTCTTCTACCGACTTTTCCAATTGGCCGGAGAAGTCAGGCGCCATCATTTCCAAAAACTGGCGTGCCGGTGGTGAGAGGTACTTGCGTTTTCGCATCACCACACCGTAGCTTCGGTTAGGGAAAAAGCGGTCTAGCGGTATTTTTGCAATCTTCTCATCACCCTTTAGGCATATCGCCGTTACAATCGCGATGCCCAGACCCATTTCCACATACTTTTTAATGACTTCCCAGCCGCCGGCTTCAAGTGTGACGGTGTAGCTGACCTTGTGCTGGCCAAAGATCATTTCTACCCGCCGCCAGGTGGCAAGGTGGCGGGGTGGCAGGATAAGTCCATGAGGACTGATGTCCTCAAGTCTGATGTTGGCCGCGCGTTTCCCGGCAAGTGAGTGGTCGAGCGGGGTGATCAGCATGGTCTTAAAATCGAAGATCGGTCGGTAATCGATATCCTCTGGTACTTCCAGCATTGAACCCACAGCAAAGTCGGCTTGATCTGCCCGCAGCATCGCCATGCCGTCACGCCCCGTAACATTGTGGAGCTTCAGGCGGACTCCGGGATAGGCATCAGCGAATTGCTTGATCACCTCCGGTAAGAGATAAAGAATCGTTGATTCGCCGGCTGCGATATTGATTTCGCCACTGTTGAGATCTCCCAATTCGCTGGCGAAGGATTCTGCGATGCCGTCTATGCCCTGCACGAGGGGTTGGGCCAGTTCGAGCAGTGATTCCCCCTGCGCGGTGAGCCGGATACTGGGCCCGCGCCGCTCAAAGAGCTCGACCCCAAGCTCCCGTTCCAGGGCCTGGATCTGGAGCGATACCGACGGCTGGCTGAGAAAAAGCTGCTCGGCTGCGCGGGAGATACTGCCAAGCCGCGCGGCATAGCAAAAGGCTCTCAATTGCTTCAGACGGTTCTGCTTGTAGTAGGGAGGTGCGCTCATCGGATACGAAATGAGGCCTTAGCGGCCTATAATTTATCCAGATAATACTAAATATTGAAATAATTATATTGATAAATACTCGGCCAAAGCCGAGACTGCGGTCATGGTCAGGCCAGTGGTGGTTTTTGACTGAAATTAAAGGGAAAAGCGCGATAGATCTGGATCTGATACCGCATTTAACCCGGTATTAAATAACGAGAAATTAAACAGAGGTGCATGATGATTGATCAAACTAAAGAGCAGAAAGCGCTAGAGTCAGACTGGGCCGATAATCCGCGCTGGCGTGGTGTACAGCGGGACTATTCAGCAGCCGATGTCCTGCGTTTACGCGGCTCTGTTCATATTGAGCACAGCCTTGCGCGGTTGGCTGCCGAGAAACTTTGGCGCCGATTGAATACGGATGATTTTCTGCCAACGCTGGGTGCATTGACGGGCGGACAGGCGGTACAGCAGGTTAAGGCAGGGGCTAAAGCCATTTACCTGTCCGGCTGGCAGGTGGCTGCCGACGCCAATATCGCCGATGCGATGTATCCGGATCAGTCTCTTTACCCGGTCAATTCGGTACCGGCGGTGGTTCGCCGAATCAATAACGCGTTCAAACGCGCCGATGAAATCCAGCATGCGTCCGGAAAAGACGACATCGATTACTTTGTGCCGATTGTGGCTGATGCGGAAGCGGGCTTTGGTGGGGTCTTGAATGCCTTTGAACTCATGAAAGCCATGATCGAAGCGGGTGCCGGTGGTGTGCACTTTGAAGACCAACTCGCTTCAGTGAAGAAATGCGGACACATGGGCGGCAAGGTGCTTGTGCCGACGCAGGAAGCGGTCCAGAAACTCTCGGCAGGACGCCTCGCGGCAGACGTTTGCGGTGTACCGACGGTGTTGCTGGCTCGAACCGACGCCAATGCGGCAGCGCTGCTGACCTCTGATGTGGACGAGCGCGATCGCGAGTTCGTGACGGGTGAAAGAACCAGTGAAGGCTTTTACGTTACCCGCGCGGGCCTTGACCAGGCTATCGCAAGAGGTTTGGCCTACGCACCGTATGCCGATCTCATTTGGTGCGAAACTGCTGTGCCGGATCTTGATGAAGCACGCCAGTTTGCAGAAGCGATCCGTGCCGAGTACCCAGATCAACTGCTTGCCTACAACTGTTCGCCGTCCTTTAACTGGAAAAAGAACCTGGACGACGCCACGATCGCCAAATTCCAGCGAGAACTCGGCGCTATGGGCTACAAGTACCAGTTCATTACTTTGGCCGGGATTCATAACATGTGGTACCACATGTTCGACCTGACTCACGAGTATGTCCGTAACGGAATGACCGCTTATGTGGATATGGTTCAGGAGCGGGAATTTGCAGCCGCCGATCGGGGCTATACCTTCGCCAGCCACCAGGCTGAGGTCGGCGCAGGTTACTTTGATGATGTGACCACCGTGATCCAGGGGGGAAGCTCCTCTGTTACCGCCATGAGCGGCTCTACGGAAGAAGAGCAGTTCGCGACCGGTTAAACTCCTCGAATACTGGAAAACCAAGACCGGCGGTAGGTTGCCTACCGCCGGTTTTTTTGCCACAACGTCCGCCAATTTGTCGTGAGGGGACCTTGATAAATACCGGGGTCTGTACCTATATAATTCTATGTAGAAATTGAAACGATGATCAGTGGACTGTCATGAGTGACCGCAGGGAAATCCAAAAGACTTCCGGAACGTCGGTAGAAGAGGCTAAACCGCGTCTAAAGAAGCCTCGCATGTTCCGCGTGCTTTTGATGAACGATGACTACACGCCCATGGAATTTGTGGTCATGGTGCTGCAGCGTATCTTCAAGTTGCCCCATGAGCAGGCCGTCCAGGTGATGCTCAAGGTGCATACTGAAGGGGCGGGCGTTTGCGGCGTGTTCACCGCCGAGGTCGCAGAAACCCGGGTGCGCGAGGTGCTGGGTCTCGCCCGTGAAAATGAGCATCCCCTGCAATGCACGATGGAGCCCGAATAGAAATGCTTTCCAGTGAGCTTGAATCCTCTCTGAACAGCGCAATCCAAAGCGCTCGAGATGCCCGACACCAGTACATCACGGTAGAGCATCTCTTGACAGCGTTGCTCGACAATCCAGCGGCCTTGAAGGTCATCAAAGCCTGCGGTGCAGAAGTGTCGGGGCTGCGGGAGAAATTGCAGGGTTTTCTGGAACAGTATGTGCCGATGCTCGAAGAAGAAGACGAGCAAACGGACCCCCAACCGGCAGTCGGGTTTCAGCGCGTGATCCAGCGAGCGATCTTGCACGTGCAAAGTTCAGGCAAGCGTGAAGTGACCGGCACCAACGTTCTGATTGCGATCTTTGCCGAGAAGGATTCCCATGCGGCGTATTTCCTGGGTGAGGAGGGTGTCTCCCGGTTTGACATCGTTAACTATGTATCTCACGGCATCAGTCGGGATGAAAAACCGCGAGAATTGCCGTCTCCAGATGAAGCGGATGAAGAGTTATCCGATGATGACTTTCAGAGTGCCCTATCTGCGTTCGCGGTTAATCTTAACGAGCAAGCCATCGCGGGGAAGATTGATCCTCTGATTGGGCGTGATCTTGAAGTCACGCGCACGATGCAGATTCTGTGCCGCCGGCGCAAGAATAATCCGCTGTACGTGGGCGAGGCGGGAGTCGGCAAAACGGCCATAGCCGAGGGTCTCGCCCGAAAGATCGTAGAAGGTGAAGTGCCTGAAGCCCTCATGGGCAGCACGATTTACGCGCTTGATCTGGGTGCACTGCTTGCAGGGACGAAATATCGTGGAGATTTCGAGCAACGGCTTAAGGCGGTCCTCGCTGATCTTCAAGAAACCGACGGCGCGGTGCTTTTCATTGATGAGATTCATACCGTAATCGGGGCCGGTGCGGCTTCGGGTGGCGCAATGGATGCTTCAAACCTATTGAAACCGGTACTGGCTTCCGGAGAAATCCGATGCATGGGGTCGACGACCTATCAGGAGTACCGCGGCATTTTCGAGAAGGATCGAGCCCTTTCAAGACGTTTCCAGAAGATCGACGTCACCGAACCGAGTGTCGAGGAAACGGTAGAGATCCTCAGAGGTCTGAAGACCCAGTTTGAACAGCATCATTCGGTGCGGTTCACAGCGCCCGCGCTCCGCACAGCCGCCGAACTCGCTGCACGCTACATCAATGATCGACATCTGCCTGATAAGGCAATCGATGTGATTGACGAAGCAGGTGCCCAAGCGCGCCTTGCGCCGGTATCCAAACGCAAGAAAACCGTTGGGGTGCCGGATATCGAGCGAGTGGTGTCCAAGATGGCACGTATTCCGCCCAAGACAGTCAGCGCGGATGATAAGGATGCCCTGCGCACTCTTGAGCCAGACCTGCAGCGAGTGGTGTTTGGTCAGGACAGTGCCATCACCGCATTGGTGAGTGCAATCAAGCTGGCCCGCTCGGGTTTGGGTAATCCGGATCGGCCCATCTCCTCATTTCTTTTCTCAGGGCCGACCGGCGTGGGCAAGACCGAAGTGACCCGCCAACTCGCACTCACGCTCGGGATCGAACTGGTCCGCTTTGACATGTCGGAATATATGGAGCGGCATACTGTGTCGAGGTTGATTGGCGCCCCGCCGGGATATGTCGGTTTTGATCAGGGCGGGCTCATGACTGAAGCGATAACCCGCAACCCGCATTCGGTACTGCTGCTGGATGAAATCGAAAAGGCGCATCCCGATGTGTTCAACCTGCTGCTGCAGGTGATGGATTACGGTACGCTGACAGACAATAACGGACGTAAAGCAGACTTTCGCAATGTCATTATTGTCATGACGACCAATGCAGGGGCGACCCAGATGGCGCGTGGCTCGGTGGGTTTTGTTGATCAGGATCACACGGCAGACGATACTGAAGTGATCAACAAAATGTTCACGCCGGAGTTTCGTAACCGACTGGATTCGATCATTCGTTTTGGTGCGCTGGACGAGACTACGATCAGTCATGTGGTCGATAAGTTTATTGTTCAACTGGAAAGCCAGTTGGCGGACAAAAATGTGGCCCTTGAAGTTGATCCCTCGGCACGGCAGTGGCTTGCCAGCAATGGCCATGATGCTGCGATGGGTGCCCGACCCATGGCAAGACTGATTCGTGACCGGATCAACCGGGCGCTGGCCGATGAACTATTGTTCGGAAAACTGGTGCAGGGCGGCACAGTCCGGGTTCGCGAAGAAGATGGTGATCTCGCTTTCGACATTGACTCAGACGACGAGTCTTAAGAGATAAGTGTCAATACGGTTCTAATCTCTTGATCAAAAGACAGCAGCCAAAAGCCGTCCCGGAATCAAGCGCGCCCTTCAGCCAGGTCGTCACCGATGACCGCTATGCCTATCTCTCAGGCCTCGTGGCCGCAGACTTTCCACAGGGTCAGACGGTTTTGGGAGATCCGGAAAAGGAAACCACTGCGGTGATGCAGGTGATTTCGGAAATACTCGAGGAGATGGGTCTGGGGTTCAGTGATATCGTCCGGTCGGATGTGCATCTTTCTGATCTGCGTTACTTCGATCAGATGGATAGCGCCTATCGGCAGTTTTTCCAAGGCGCGGCGTTCCCTGCGCGCACGACCACTGAGTCACCGCGGCTTTTCGGCGGTTCTAGCGTTGAGATCACGGTGCAGGCACGCCTTAAAACCTGAAAAAATTTAAACGCGGAAGCGGTCGGAATTCGTCAGGCCAGAGGTTCTCCATCCAGGATTGCGACATCATCCTCCAGTCTCAGTCGGCCTGAGGCGAACCAGTGAACGGCTTGAGGATAGATGCGATGCTCTATTTCGTGGACGCGCGTTGAGAGTGAGTGCTCCGAGTCATTCTCGCAGACTTTCACCCGGCCCTGGATGATCACGGGGCCCGCATCAAGATCTTGGGTGACAAAATGGACCGTTGCGCCGTGTTCCCTGGCGCCGTCCGCAATTGCTCGCCGGTGGGTGTCCAAACCGGGATAGTGCGGAAGTAAAGAAGGGTGGATGTTCATCAGGCGGCCTGCAAATTGATTGACAAACGCGGGGCTGAGAATGCGCATGAACCCGGCCAAGGCGACCAGGTCTGGACGGAAATCCTCAACCAGGGTCGTGAGAGCCTCATCAAAAGCCGTACGGCTTATAAATCCCTGATGATTAAGGCAGAGTGCCTCGATACCTGCCAAGCGGGCTCGCGTGAGGCCAAAAGCAGATTGCACATTGCTGATGACGGCCACCACCTCAGCCGATATCTCGCCGTCGTTGCAGTGATCAATAATCGCCTGAAGATTGCTGCCGTTGCCGCTGATCAGTACCACAATCCGGCAACGGGCTTCGATGTTATAGGAAGACAACGCCTGCACCACCGGCCTGAATCTCTCCGATATGAAAAGCGGTCTCACCGCATTGCTCAAGCAGTGTTTTCGCTTTTTCAGCATTCTCGGAAGCGATGATGATGATTAGCCCAATGCCACAGTTGAAGGTTCGCCACATCTCGTCGTCCGCAACCTGACCTTCGGATTGCAGCCATTGGAATATTTCCGGGCGCTGCCAGGCGTTCGGGTCGATATGGCATTCAAGACCCTCCGGCAATATGCGTGGAATATTGCCCGTTAAGCCGCCTCCGGTAATGTGGGCAATTCCCTTGACAGGGCAGGCCTTCAGTAGATCGAGAATGCTTCTGACGTAAATCCGTGTTGGCGTCAGCAGTGTCTGCCCAAGCGTGCTGGCCTCGATAGGCGTATCCAGTGAAACGCTGCTTCGGCCAATAATGGCCCGCGCGAGCGAGTAGCCGTTTGAGTGCAGCCCGGTGGATGCAAGACCGATCACCTGATCTCCGGCACGAATGTCCCCGCCGTCGATGATGTCTTTCTTCTCGACAACGCCAACGCAGAATCCTGCAAGATCGTAGTCCCCGGACTGATACATCCCCGGCATTTCGGCAGTTTCGCCTCCGATCAGGGCAGCTCCCGCCAGCTCGCATCCTGTCGCAATGCCGGAGATTACCGATTCCGCCTGCAAGGGGGAAAGCGCAGCGGTGGCGAAATAATCCAGGAAATACAGCGGTTCAGCGCCCACCACGAGAATATCGTTAACACACATGGCGACGAGATCAATACCGATTGTGTCGTGACAGTCCAGTGTGATGGCAAGCTTGAGTTTGGTGCCGACACCGTCGGTACCAGAGACCAGTACGGGTTTTTCATACCGTTCTGTGGGCAGCTCAAAAAGTCCGCCGAAGCCGCCAATTCCACCGAGGCATTCCGGCCGCTGGGTACGTCGGACTAAAGGTTTGATGCGTTCGACGAGATCGTCACCCGCGTCGATATCAACGCCGGCGTCGCGGTAACTGAGGGGGGTATCGCTTGGAGGGGCCACGGGAAAACACAGGAGCTAAACCAAACACTTATGGTATCGTATGTCCGGTCGGGAAAGGGAGTTGAATCATCGCGACTGTCAGCATTCAGCGGTTACCGCGCCCGAATTGAGTTCTATGCCCCGCATGTCGTTGCTTTATCAGCTTCCTAATCTACTGACGCTTCTTCGGATCGGTGCGGTACCGGTCCTGATCCTGTTCTTGTATGAAGGTCGTTATGGTGCGGCACTTGTCATCTTTGTTATCGCCGGCATCACTGATGGGCTCGATGGATGGATTGCAAAGCGCTTTGATGCCGTAACGCGTCTGGGCTCGATTCTTGATCCGCTTGCGGACAAGATGCTGATTGTCAGCACCTATGTCATGTTGACCTTGGCGGGCGATATCCCGTTTTGGCTCTTGCTGCTGATCGGTTTCCGAGATCTTGGGATCATCGGCGGCGTTCTGGTGCTGCAATGGGTGCATGGGGAGGTACGAATGCAACCGAGTCCCGTGAGCAAACTGAACACTTTTCTGCAGATCTTGCTGGTCGTGCTGATCATGCTCGAGCAGGTGGAGTGGCTTGTGCTGGCACCTTTCACGGATGCGGTGCTTTGGCTGGTAGTCGCGACGACACTCGCAAGCGCCTTTCATTATGTCTATTTCTGGGTTCTCCGGTCCTCGGATGCCGCAGCGTAGTTTTTATATCTGAGAAGGGCGACGCTTTGGCTAAGACTGGTCAGATCCGACTGCCTTTGCGCCTGAAAGATCAGGCGTCATTTGAAAATTTTTTCGCCGGCGACAACCAGCAGATTGTTGCTCTGCTGCAGAATCCTGATGTGGACCCTGACCTGCGTGTGATCTTTCTTCATGGCGCAAAGGGTGCTGGGAAGTCCCACCTGCTACAGGCATTCTGTAAGGCGGGTTCCACGGCGCCGCAGGCACCCGCATATGTCTCTTTAGGACTCGAAGGGGTTGGCCCAGAAATGGTTGCAGATCTGAGCGGTTCCCAGATCGTCTGTCTGGATGATATCGATTCGGTCAGTGGCGATGCGTTTTGGGAAGAGGCCATGCTGGCGTTGTACGAGCGGTTGATACCCTCTGGAGGCAGCCTGCTTGTCGCTGGAAGATACCCGCCTTCTCAATCGGGTTTTGAGCTTGCAGATCTTGCAACCCGCCTCGCATCAGGAGGTAGCTGGCGAGTGCAGCCACTGAACGAAGGGCAGTTGCCTGAAGCCATGAAACTGCGCGCGCGGCTGCGCGGACTCGAGTTGTCGGACGTCGTGGTCGCTTATCTTCTACGTCGGGTCCGCCGTGATCCTGCCACTTTGTTCGCCCTGCTGGACCAGATCGACGACGAAGCCTTCTCGCATCAGCGCCGATTGACTGTGCCGTTTGTCCGCGAACTGGCCGGCCGTTTGCTGTCGAGTTAGTCTTTTCTGAGGGCGTCGGCCGCAATGGAGAGTCTTGCCCCCAGCGCTCGACATAGTGCGGCTTCATCTGCACTAATGGGATTGTTGTCGGCGCTGCCGGCGATATGACTGGGGCCATAAGGCGTGCCGCCGGTCTCAGTTCGATTGAGGGCGGATTCGGTAAATGGCAGGCCACAGATCAGCATGCCATGATGCAGCAGGGGGAGCATCATGGAGAGCAAAGTCGACTCCTGTCCGCCATGCTGGGTTGATGAGGAAGTGAAGACCCCGGCCGGCTTGCCTGCGAGCGTACCGGCAAGCCAATCGGATCCGGTTTGTTGAAGAAAATAGGCCAAGGGAGCGGCCATCTGACCAAAGCGTGTGGGACTTCCTAGAGCCAGTGCGTCACACTCATCCAGATCCCGCTGCTCGACGTAGGGGGGGCCTTTGGAGGGAATCTCTGGCGCAGTGCTCTCGGATGTTGCCGAGACCGGTGGAACGGTTCTGAGGCGGGCAGTGCAGCCCGGCATGCTTTCGATGCCCTGACACACGAGCCGCGCCATTGCTTCGACGGCACCATAGCGGCTGTAGTACAGGACCAGTATTTCAGACATTGCGCGAGTCGATTATGAGATGGCGTTACAGGATACCGAGAACGTTCTCGGGCGGACGACCGATTGCGGCGCGGTCACCGTTAACGACAATGGGCCTTTCCAAGAGGATCGGAAACTTTGTGATGGCCGTGATCAGCCCGTCTTCACTGGTCACCTCAAGGCCATTTTCCGCATAAGGCGCTTCTTTCTTGCGAACCATGTCAGCAACCGCACAGCCAAGTGCTTTTTGGATCTTTTTCAAGGTGGTTTCGCTGGGAGGATCGTTCAGATAATCGATGATTTCAGGCTCAATCCCTTGTTCTGCAAGGAGTGCAAGCGTGGCCCGTGACTTTGAACAGCGGGGGTTGTGATAGATCTGAATTGCCATAGGGATTCCTTTAATTTCTTGACAGATCAGAGGGTAATAGTTACATTGCGATCGATATTCCGCACTGCAAAAACTCCCGCTAAACGGCGTGATTTTATACGCAAACATTCCACAGAGAGCGACCCGATGAGAATGAACGCAACACCTATACGCACCTTGCTGGCACTGGTCTCAATAGCCGCTGTCGCCACGGGTTGTGTCACCGCCAAACCCACCGAAACGGAAGCAGGGTCGGCAACGGCCGCTGCGCCTGCGCCGGCAGTGTCAATGGCGCCCGCGGTCGTGGCCGCAGTTGCCAAGCCAGATGACTGGTGTGACCGCTATCCGGACTCCTTCGAGTGTGAAGATGCGTCAGCAAAAGCAACGACATCGGATGACTGGTGTGCTCGCTATCCGGACTCTTTTGTCTGCAAGGATGAGGAAGTTGCGGAGAAAACAACCACTTCCGATGACTGGTGTGCTCGCTATCCGGACTCTTTTGTCTGCAAGGATGAGGAAGTTGCGGAGAAAACAACCACTTCCGATGACTGGTGTGCTCGCTATCCGGACTCTTTCGTCTGTCAGGAAGAGGTGGCCGCCGGCCAAACCTCTACAGAAGACTGGTGCTCTCGTTATCCTGATTCGTTTGTCTGCAAGGCCGAAGCCCCAGTCCCCGCGATTTCGGCTTATGTGGTTCAGGCAGGAGATCATTTATGGGGCATCTCCTCGCAACCGAAGGTGTACAGTGATCCTTACCAGTGGCCGCTTCTTTTCAAGCGCAACCGGGCCGAGATTACAGATGCGGATCTGATTTATCCGGGACAGATGATTCAGATCGAGCGGGATATGAGCGACGCCCAGATTCAGGAAGCCATCGATCATGCCAGAAGCCGTGGCGCGTGGGTTCTTGGTGTAGTGGAAGGCAGTGATCTGAGATACCTGCAGGCGGCTGGTTCGACTGACGCCACCAATGCGACGGCTGAGCAGGCTGCGGCGATGATCGCACAGGCAGGTGCTGACTTAAAATCAGCCAAGGCTGCGAAGGGAGAATGGCGCATTCTGGATTCCGCAATAGGCGGAAGCGCCGTGCCGATCAGCAAAGCCCTGAAAGTGGCACAGAAACTGCTGGATGAGGGTGACCCTGCTGAGGCATACCGGCTGGCTCAGCGGGTTTCGGAGTCTGCTCAACTGGGAGTTGCCCAGTCTGCGGAACAGGCGAGCGCTGCCCCGTCTTATAACTGATCTACGTTCAAAAACTAAAAAAGCCCCGCTTCGCGGGGCTTTTTTTTGTCTGACGGCATTGGCTTGAGGTTATATTGGCTTTAAGGTTATGAGCACTTCCACACCGACAACACTCTGGAGCCGGAAAATGATTCGGCGCATCCTTGCCTGGATCAAAATAGAGCGTCTGCCCAGTGTGGCCTCGGCGCTGGCATTTACCACTTTGCTCGCCTTGGTGCCATTGCTGACCGTGATGTTCGCCATTCTCTCCATGTTTCCTTTTTTCGTAGAGTGGAGAGACGAGATCGAGACTCTGCTCTACAGTAATCTTGCGCCTGCAACAGGAGATGCGGTGCAGACCTATCTGCGGGAATTTGCAGGTCAGGCAGGCAGCCTGACGGGACTGGGTCTTGCGGGGCTGTTGGTGACGGCACTATTGTTGCTCTACACAATTGAAGACGCGTTTAATCAGATATGGAGTGTTTCGAAGGGTCGGACGCTGTCGCAGCGCCTGCTCCTATACTGGGCTATGCTGACCTTGGGTCCGATATTGATGGTGATCAGTATTGCTGTCACGACTTATCTTGGCTCCAACGTATTGGGTCATTGGGTTTCCATGGCGTCCGGACCCCATGAGGTAGTGCTGGGGGCATTGCCGGTGTTACTGCAGGTGCTTGGATTTTTCCTGATGTATCTTATCGTTCCAAGTTGCCCTGTCAGGCCGAGGTCCGCGTTGGTTGGGGCAGTCGTCGCGCTCGCACTTTTTGAGCTGACAAAGTTTGGCTTTGTGATCTTTATCTCAAACTTTGATACCTACCAGGTCATTTATGGAGCGATGTGGAGCATCCCGGTTTTCTTGCTTTGGATCTATCTCTCCTGGCTCGTGATATTGCTTGGGGCCTGTATCAGCGCCGAGATAGATGTGACACCCAAGAGCCCCGGCCCGCTGCCGAGAGTAGCGCCCGTCATAAAAAGTCCTCGGTGAAGCCAGGAGAGAATCATGGGTGAAGCCGCACAGCGGCATAAGCTTTATGAGTGCATGGGGCCCAGCAGAGGATGAAAGAACCAGAATCCTCAATAATTACTGTATTATAATATTCTTAAAGTAGGTCATGAATAGCCGAGAATTGAGTTAGCTACTGATGAAAGTTCCCCAGTTTGCCTTCGTAGCGTTGACCACTTTGCTGATGGCGATGACTTTGCCGTCGGTCGCCAGTGAGACTCGGGATCCTTCCGAATTCTTCTTTCAGGACAGTTTCAATGATCTTTCTGAGGAAGCTGAACTGGCTCAGGAAGAGGGCAAGATCGGTGTCCTGGTGGTTTTTGAGACTGACGATTGTCCTTGGTGTGATCGAATGAAAGAGACAATTCTGAATCAGGCGCAGGTTCAGGATTATTTTCGACAGCACTTCCGATTGATCGGGCTCAATACCGACGGTGATGCGTTGGTAACGGGCTTTGATGGTCAGGAAGTTTCCGAGACGGACTTCGCGCTTTTGCACAATCGCGTACGCGCCACGCCGGCATTTCTTTTCTTCGATACCGAAGGGGAGCTTTTGGTCCGGTTTACCGGTACCACTCGTGATCCGGAAGAATTCCTGTGGCTCGGCGAGTATGTCGTCAAGGCACATTTTGAGCACGAGCGATTCTCAAGTTATAAGCGCAGGCGTAGGGCGGCGTCGTCTTGACCGGGGGTCTGCCTTCGTGCCTCAGCAGAAACTTGGTTGATTCATGATGGCAACGGGCCGCATGTCCATCCTGTGCGTGGCACTGTCATCGCTCCTTTTCTCCCCGTTGGTGCTGGGAGACGAAGAGCGTAGTCACCTTCCTTTGCCCGAGCCGTTGACCTTGTCCGATGCGCTGCTGATCGGGACCCAGTCATACCCCGAGTTGGCAGTGGCCCAAAATCAGATAGCCGCGGCCGAGATCAGTTTAGGAAAAGTGGATGCCAGTTATGGCGTGAACGCTTTCGTCGAATTGCAGCCACGGCTGTCGAGCCGCGCAGCCACGGACGCTGTCGACTTTCAAGATGACAGCCGCTACGGCCTGGTTATCAGAAAGCGCCTGACGGACTTCGGTCGAACCAAAAGCAGAAAAGAAGCAGCCCAATCAGATATTGCAGCAAGCCAGGCCCGCTTTGTCACCCGTCTCGATCGCCATAGATTGGAAATCATACGCAGTTTCTTTGCCGTAATCCTCGCGGACCACGCCTATCGGGCACGTAACGAACGTCTGGCGATAGCGTATTTCCGTTACTCCCGGATGGCGGAAAGACGTGACCGCTTTGAGCAGTTTTCCGATCTTGAGGTGGCGAAACAGGAGGCGGCCTACCGGAAGGTCTATGTGGCTCGGCATCGCGCGGATCTTGAGCGTCGGCAGCGACGCCACGCGTTGGCGCTGAAATTGGGCCGGCCGGGAGAACTGTCGAGTGACTTGGTGGTGCCTGACCTCTCGGCCTACCGCGACCGGGAAGTCCCTGAGTACAACGACATCATTGATGAAGCGATTGCCACATCTTCCATATTGAAAGCGCATAGAGCCAATGTTGCCTCAGCTCAAGCGAAGGTTTCAATCGCGCAAAAACTCAACTCGCCGGTATTGAGTGCTGACTTTGAGGCGAGGGAATATCACGACAGTTCCTTTTCCAGTCGTGACCGCTATCGACTGAACTTCAAATTCATCATGCCGCTTTTGGACGGCACTCACGTGCGTGATACCGAGGTGGCACTTGCGGAAAATGCTTTGGCGCAAAAGCAGGCCGAGCTGCTCATGGCTGAATATGGCGTCCGTCAGGACGCGCTTTCCTTAATCAGCGATCTTCTGGTCAACCGGGCGGCGATCGTTGCTGCGGAAGCTGACGAGAACTATCGGAGTTATTACCAGGATCGCAGCCGGGCGATGTATGAGATGGAGATGCGCTCGGATCTGGGCGACGCCCAGGCTGCCGCCGCGGAAGCAATGTTGGAAGCCGCAAGAGTAGATTTTGAACAGGCGCTGCTTTGGACCGAATTGGACGCCTTGCTGGCCAGGCCACTAGCCCTGACCGAGGACGACTGAACTTATGAAAAATCGATTCCGGATCTTGTTGTTGGGACTGCTGCCATTGACGGCCGGTACCCTATTCGCCGACACCTTCGATGCCATAGTGGACTGGAACCGACGGGTCGAAGTCGGTTTTGGCATGTCTGGTCAGGTCAAGGCTGTTGAGGTGCGCCCTGGAGATGCTGTCGCTGCAGGCGCAGTACTGGTCTCGCTCGATACGGTTCTACTCGAGATTGCGGTAAACAAGGCGTTAAATACCAAAGCGATCAGCGAAGCAGAAATGGAAAGACAGCTTGCCGTTCTTGAGCGGGAGCAGACCCTTTACGACGAAGGAGCACTTTCCGCCGTGCAGTTGGAGCAGGTGGAACTGGATCTTTCCCGAACCGAATTTGCCTTCAATGATGCGCAACTTGAGCATCGGCGGGTGGGCCACCTACTTGAACTCGCTACGCTGGCCGCACCTTTTGATGCATGGGTTGTGGATTCCGACTTTATGCTGGGGCAGTTTGTGCATCACCAGGCAGATTCTCCGGTGCTGATGACGCTTGCAGAGCGAGGACGCTATGTGGCTGAAGCTGAAATAGATGGGGCCGCGGTCGAACGACTAACCCGCAACCCGGATATCAAGATTCGTCTTGGGGACAAAACCTTTGAGGCGGCGCAAAGCCGTATTGGACTCGAGCCGATTGCTGACGGCAATGAGGGACAGCGTTATCTGCTTAGTGTGCAGTTCGAAACCGACGATCTCATACGCCCAGGGACGTCCTGCACCGTCCTGGTGGTACCTTAAAGCATTCGCAGAATCGGGAGTTGAACAGTTAAAGCGAGCTGAGTGTTTTCAGCGTTTCAACGAAGGCATCAAGCGCGTAATCTACGGTCTCTTCCGTCGCTCGGTTGCGATACTCCACAATCCCCTTGGCAAGGCCTTTTTCTCCGATGACGATGCGGTGCGGGATACCGATCAGGTCCATCTCCGAGAACATGACGCCGGGTCTTTCATCCCGGTCGTCGAGCAGAACCGAAAATCCCGCTTCCTCGAGTTCCGCGTAAAGGGCCTCGACGGTGTTGGCAACCTGTTCGGATTTTTTCAGCCCGATCGGGACGATGCAGACATCAAATGGTGCAAGGGGCGCCGGCCAGATGATGCCGTTTTCATCATGACTTTGCTCTATTGCCGCAGCGACGATTCGAGTGATGCCGATTCCATAGCAGCCCATATAAAAAGGCTGGCTGCGGCCTTGTGCATCAAGAAAATTCCCATCGAGCGCTTCGCTATATTTGGTGCCGAGTTGGAATACGTGACCCACTTCGATGCCGCGTCGGACCTGAATCGATTGCGAGGGATCGGTCGGGCAGGGATCACCCTCGACCGCCTGGCGCAGATCATGTGTCGTGGGTTCCGCAAGATCGTGACCCCAGTTGACTCCCTGCAGATGAAAGCCGTCTCGGTTGGCTCCGCAGGCAAAGTCTGATAGTGCGCCGGCATCATGATCGACGATGACGGGAATCTTGAGTCCGACAGGGCCGACGGAGCCTGGTGCCGATCCGGTTGCCTCTTCAATTTCCTTGGCGCTCGCCATCCGCAGGGGTTTCGCGATCTCATCGAGCGTTTCTGCCTTAACACTATTGAGATCATGATCACCGCGCAGGACCAGCGCGACAGGCAAATCGCCACTGCCTTGGACAATCAAGGTCTTAAGTGTCTGTTTGGCGTCGATTTTGAGAAATGCGCTCAACTCGGCGATGGTATGCACATCGGGCGTGGCGACTTCTGCCATAGTCTCTTTAGCGTCGGGCCGTTCACAAGATACCGGCGTCAAGTTCACCTTCTCTACGTTGGCGGCGTATCCGCAAGGGGAGCAGAATGCAATGGCATCTTCGCCCGACTCGGCCAGCACGTGGAACTCATGTGAGAAATTACCCCCTATGCTTCCACTGTCTGCTTCAACTGCCTGCGCCTGAAGCCCAAGCCGTTCAAAGATTCGTACATAAGCGGCATACATGGACTGGTAACTTTGTGACATCCCGTCTTTGTCACGGTCAAAGGAGTAGGCATCCTTCATGATGAATTCGCGCGAGCGCATGACTCCAAAGCGCGGTCGAATCTCATCGCGGAATTTAGTCTGGATCTGATACAGGTTGACCGGCAATTGGCGGTAACTGCGGATCTCTGAACGGGCCAGGGTCGTAATAACTTCCTCATGGGTGGGTCCAAAACAGAAATCCCGCTCGTGGCGGTCCTTGAATCTAAGCAATTCCGGCCCATAGTCATCCCATCGGCCGGAATGCTGCCAGAGTTCAGCGGGTTGGACTGCCGGCAGCAGCACCTCCTGGGCACCGGCGCGATCCATCTCTTCCCGGACGACCTGACTGACCTTGGAGAGCACCCGATGACCGAGGGGGAGCCAGTTGTAGACACCCGCGGCGACCTGACGGATCAGGCCGGCCCGCAGCATGAGCTGGTGACTCACAATCTCTGCATCAGCAGGGACTTCTTTTAAAGTGGCAAGAAAAAATTGAGACGTACGCATAAGTCGTATCAGTTTCTGGTCTGGATGACGAAGTGTATGCCTTTTCCAGAAAAGACGGGAGAGGCGGTTTCCTTTTGCAAGCACCACCTCGTAGAGGCTATGGTGTCTCCGCTGCGGCGGGATCCGAGTGTGAGCCCAGTTGCGCCGCTTCACTGACAGCCACGGACAGCATTGCAAAATCCGGACTGGTGGATTTTTGCAGATCATTAATCATCTGGGTGAGCCGTTCAGTGTCGGAATGGTTTTGCTGGACCCATTGCCGCACGGCCGCTTTGCCTCGGCTGCTCTGACTGTTCAGTATGAGCCCGCTGATCGTGCGTTGCGTCAGATGAAGATCTGACCGCAATGTCGTTCGGGCCAGGGCGTGCCAATGGTTATCTGTGGATAGGTCTCGGATTCGATCTGAAAGCCAGTGCAGGCCGAGCCGGTCTCCGATATCAAAATATACGGTAGCCACCTGGGCGATCCCAAATCGGCCTTTGCCCGCAACATCAGCAATATCCAAAGCTCTGGAAAGACCGGCAAGTTCAGCGACGTGATTTGCGATTGCGGGAGGCACGTCGGCATTGAGGTACCGGCGTACCCGGCGTTTCTGGATGAGACGGTTGGAGGCAGCCAGTACCCGTGGGAAACCCCGTCGCAGCTGGTCTACGGCGTCGCGAAATTCCCTGACCGCAAAAGCGATGTCGATAGGTTGCGGCCGGTAGCGCAGCAGCCATAGGATGGCCTGTTCCAGCAGGATCCGGGTTTCATGCATCAGCTCTTTTTGAATCTTTGAGGGCACGGTGTTGTCGAGACCTTCGACTTCGTGCCAAAGATCGCGAAGACGGAATATCTCGCGCGCTGCCGCGTAGGCACGAGCGGTATCAGATGGACGGGCGCCTGTGAGCTCGTTCATGCGCAGAGTGAAGCCCGGGCCTACCCGATTAATCATGCTGTTGGTGACATGGGTTGCGATGATTTCCCGACGGAGCCGATGGGCAGGCATAAGATGCTTAAAGCGTGAGCTTAGTGCTGTGGGAAAATAGCGTTCAAGATCTTCTGCAAGGAACGTATCCTCGGGCACGTCTGAGTCGAGCAGCATCTGGAAGGTGGAAATCTTGCTGTGACTGAGCAGGACAGCCAGCTCGGGTCTCGTCAACCCTTTTTTCTCGGCAATTCTTTTCTTGATCTCAACTTCGTTTGGCAAATACTCGAGTCCGCGGTTCAGTCCATAGCTCTTTTCGAGTTGTCGGATTGCCCGAGCATGATGGTGTATAAGATTCGGGGCCTGATCTACCGCCAACGCCAATGCCTGGGTTTGCATGTAATTGTTGCGTAACACCAGTTGGGCAACTTCCTCTGTCATCTCGCTGAGCAGGTTGTTGCGCTCATCGATGTTTATCTCGCCAGCTTCAACTGCCGCATTGAGGACAATTTTGATGTTGACCTCGTGGTCCGAGGTATCGACTCCCGCGGCATTGTCGATAGCGTCTGTGTGACACAGCCCCCCTCGCTGGCTGTACTCGATGCGGGCAAGCTGGGTTAAACCGAGGTTGCCGCCTTCGCCAATCACACGACACCGTAACTCGGAGGCATCTGCCCGCACCAGATCGTTGACACGATCGCCGACGGACTCATGGGTTTCTGTTGATGCTTTAATGTATGTTCCAATGCCGCCGTTGAAGAGCAGGTCGACCGGGCTTTTGAGCATTTCGTGAATCAGTTCATCGGGACTCAAAGTCTTGGTGCTAATACCGAGTGCGCTCTGAGCAGCCTCGGACAAGTCGATCGATTTGATGTCGCGAGGCCACACGCCGCCGCCCTCAGAGATGAGAGTCGGATCGTAGTCTTCCCAGGTTGATCGAGGCATCTGGAACAGGCGTTCACGCTCCGCAAAAGAAATAGCAGCATCAGGATTAGGATCAATAAAAATATGCAGATGGTTAAATGCGCCGACGAGTCGGATGTGGCGGGATAACAGCAGGCCATTGCCAAAAACATCGCCCGACATATCCCCGATGCCCATGACTGAGAACGGCTGAGTCTGGGTATTGATGTCCAGGTCTCGGAAAAGCCGTCTGACGGACTCCCAGGCGCCACGTGCGGTGATGCCCATTGCCTTATGGTCATAGCCGGTTTGGCCTCCTGACGCAAAGGCATCGTCCAGCCAGTAGCCATACTCGGCAGCGACTTCATTGGCCATATCGGAAAATGTGGCGGTTCCTTTGTCTGCCGCAACTACTAGATAGGGATCATCCTGGTCATAGCGAACCACTCTGGGAGGCGGAATCACCGAGTCATGATCTCGGTTGTCAGTGAGGTCGAGCATGCCGCGAATGAAGGTTTGATAGCAGGACTCAACTTCTTCAGTGCGCTCGTTGAGCGCCCAGTCCGCCAAACGCCTGACGATAAATCCCCCTTTGGAACCCACCGGCACGATGACCGCATTCTTCACGATCTGTGCTTTGACGAGACCCAGTACTTCGGTTCGGAAATCCTCCGGTCGATCTGACCAGCGCAGACCTCCGCGCGCTACCAGGCCGCCACGCAGATGGATGGCTTCGACTCGAGTTGAGAACACGAAAATCTCGACCATGGGTCGAGGTTGGGGCATACGGGCAATCGCGGCGCAGTCTATCTTGAAGGAGAGCCGTTCAGGTTGTTGCGGGCTGTGCTTCTGAAAAAAATTCGTCCGCAGTATGGCCTCAATCAGATTGACGTAGGCCGACAGAATCCGGTCTTCATCCAGATTGGCAACCCGCTCCAGGCCTTTTTGAATGTCCGCACGAATCGCTTCCAGAGCCCCGGGACGTTCATCCCGTAGGTCCGGATCGAAACGGGTCTCGAACAAGCGAACGATTCGCTGGACCATGTGGGGGTTCCCGGCCAGTGTGTCAATGACGTAGTCCTGGCTGTATCGAAAACGGATCTGTTTGAGGTACCGGTAAGCGGCCCTCAAAAAGGTGGTCTGCTGCCAGTCGAGCTGCGCTCTGAGCGCCAGTCGGTTGAAGCCGTCATTGTCTGTCTGTCCCTGCCAGATTCGCCTAAACAATCGTTCAAAGTCAGATTTGCTCTTTCCAATCTCAATGTCGCGCTGGTCATGATCGGCAAGATCAAAAATATGAAGAAAGACCGTCCGGCCGTTTGTGCTTTGGATTCGAAAAGGGTTTTCCGTCAGTACGTGAAGCCCGAGGCTTTCGATGACGGGCAGTACATCTGACAACACCACGGCGCTCTCAGGGGAATACAGTCTCAGTTGTGCCTTGTGGGCGGCATATCCTGGTGGTTGGTGAAGCGCAATTTCGAGCTTCGCCTCAGCGTCGGTCTTCATGATGAGAGCAAGATGATCAAGCCCCTCGGCCGGGGAGAAGTCTTCACGAAAGGCAGTGGGAAAAGACTCTGCCCACTCGTCGGCCAGCGCCAGGCCTTCTCCCTCTCCGTGAAGCTCTTTGAGCAGAAGGCCCAGTTCATCAGGCCAGGAGCGCGTTAACTCTCTGATCCGGGATTCGACCTGGTTCAATTCAGGAGAGAGCGCGGTCCGGGGATCGACACTGATGAGGTAGTGAATGCGGGTCAGTACCGATTCCGAGAAGTACACATTAAATTCATAAGACTGGCCACCGTAAGACGCCATCAACGCGCCGCCGACTTTTTGCCGTAAGCCACTATTGAAGCGTTCGCGGGGCACAAAGACCAGGCACGAATAAAACCGTGAGAAACGGTCTCGCCGCACGAATACCCGGGTTCGCTGACGCTCCTGCAGATCAAGCATTCCCATTGCCGTGTCGTAAAGCTCGTCCTGGGTAATCTGGAAGAGATCGTCTCGAGGATACCGCTCGATCAGATTCTGCAGCACCTTGATGCCATAGCCTTGTTCCGGAAGGCCGCTACGGGTCAGTACGTACTGAAGTTTTTGCCGGGAGCCGGGAATATCCATCACGCTGCGGTTGTATGCACCGGCGGCAAAAAGACCGACCAGACAGGTTTCTCTGATGAGGTCACCGATGGAATTTCGGTGACGTACGAAAAGAACGTCCATATAGGCCGGCCGGTGTACTAGAGATCGTTTACTGGATTTGGTGATCATCACCGGCTCGCTGTCTTCGGGATCACTTGTGATGTTGTCTGGCAAGACCGAAAGCCGATCGGCCAGATCAAGATCGCTGCGTGGTTTCAGGATCCCTAGCGCTGAGGCTGCCTGAGGAGACAACGAAGCGTCTTCGTCAGAGGACAACTCGTAGCGGATGGCTCCCAGAAAAGTGAAGTTCTCCTCGCCGATCCATCGACACAACGCAGAGGCCTCTGAGTCGGCATTGTTGTCTTCCGGTGTATCGGGGACACGAAGATCGTCTACCAGTGAGAAGGCAAGTTCGCGCATGGCGGCGCGATCATCATTCGCCGCCGAGACCGTGCTCAGGACCCGGGACAATTCGGAAACGATACGGTCGAGTCGTTCGGTCCGAAATTCGCGGCTGATCTGGAAACACAGAAAGGATTCAAAGGCCGCGCCAGCCGCATCGTGATTCAGTGCCAAAAGGTGGCCGTTTTCATCTCGACTCACCTTGACCACAGGGTGGATGGTGAGCTGAATGGTGTAACCGAGTCGGTTCAGGGCCATCGACGCGGAATCGACCAGGAAAGCCATGTCGTCGACTACCGCTTCGACAACCGTGAAAGAACTCGCTTGCGGGCTTTGGCCCTCGGCTGGGTTATGGGCGCGCAGCAGAAATTGCCCGGGTTGTCTCTGCTTGGCGAGGTCGAGGTGAGCGAGTGCGCTCGAATAAAGCGCCTCAGGATTGGATCGCGCAAGATCATCGGAGGGAATCCGATGAAAATAGGTTTCAAAAAAAGATTGTGCGAGGCCTGATTTCTCAGGGGTGAGCCGCTGCCTCGCCCAGTCACTGAGCTTTTCGATCAGTCTATTGCGGTCAAATGAAGGGGTTGCCGCCATCAGGAACAACGTTTTTGAGGTCGGAGTAACTCATTGGCCATTGATGCTGGACTATACGCCAATTCCTGCGGTTTTAGGTCTCGTTGCGCGACGCGTCGTGAAATTTTCGGTGCGTTAAGTTTTCTTCGGCACCACGGTAAACTCTCAGGAGTCGTTTTTTCAGCGGCAGTTTCACCAGAGCAACATCATGACCGAGCAACCCTTGTGGCAACCGGCTCCCGAGCAGATTGCGAGCACCAACGTGACCCGTTTTGCGCGTGAGGCCTCGTTGCGCTGGGGTCGGAACTTCGAGGAGTACGTAGACCTGCATCGTTGGTCGGTTGAAGCGCCCGAAGAGTTCTGGCTCAACATCTGGGACTGGACGGGGGTGATCGGAACAGGAGACACGGAACCGGTCGTCGTTGACCGGGAGCAGATGCCCGGCGCCCGCTGGTTTCCCAACATCCGACTGAATTTTGCGCAAAACCTGTTGCGTCGGCAGGATGCGGCTTTGGCCTTGATTTTTCAGGCTGAGGATAGGGTCACACGTTCCCTCAGCTTTGCCGAGCTCTATGCCCAGGTCGCCCGCCTTGCGGACGGTCTTAAACAGGCGGGGGTAGTCCCCGGTGATCGGGTCTGTGGTTTCATGCCGAATATGCCGGAAACCGTTGCTGCAATGTTGGCAAGTGCATCCGTAGGGGCAGTGTGGTCTTCATGTTCTCCGGACTTCGGCGTCCAAGGCGTCCTGGATCGCTTCGGCCAAATCTCTCCCAAAGTACTCTTCAGCGCCGATGGCTACTGGTATAACGGCAAGACTCACGACTCGCTTGAGAAACTTCGTGAAATCACCAATGGCCTGCCGTCGCTTGAGCACACTGTGGTCGTGCCATTGATTTCGGATAAACCAGAACTGTCCTCGAATCCCGGTGCCAGGCTGATTACGGATTTTGAAACGGATGCGATGCAGATTGATTTTGAGATCCTGCCTTTTGATCATCCGCTTTACATCATGTACTCGTCAGGCACGACAGGCGTGCCTAAATGTATTGTGCACGGGGCTGGAGGATCCCTCCTCAAACATCTCGTGGAGCAGCAGCTGCATGTCGACCTGCGCCCGAACGATCGACTGTTCTATTTCACAACCTGTGGCTGGATGATGTGGAACTGGCTGGTCTCTGGGCTGGCAAGTGGTGCCACCGTAGTGTTGTACGATGGTTCACCGTTCTTTCCTGACGGCAATGTCGTGTTTGATTTGGTGATGCGGGAGCAAGTGGGCGTGCTCGGTACTTCTGCCAAATATATTGATGCGATTGCCAAGGCAGGCCTGAGACCGCGCGAGACGCACGATCTTTCCCATGTCAGAACGATTCTTTCGACGGGTTCTCCGCTGATTCCGGAGAGTTTTGACTATATCTACGATGCGGTCAGTGACACCGCGTGTCTGTCGTCGATTTCCGGGGGCACAGATATCATGGGATGCTTCATCGGCGGGAACCCCAATCTGCCGGTCTGGCGCGGGGAAATCCAGTGCCCCATTCTTGGCATGCAGATAGAGGTCTGGAATGACGGGGGCGCAAAGGTGCCGGATGGAGAAAAAGGCGAGTTGGTCTGCGTCAACGCTTTTCCCTCAATGCCGATCGGATTCTGGGACGATCCAGAGGATTCAAAATTTAAAGCCGCGTATTTCGAGAAATTTCCAGGTGTCTGGTGTCATGGGGATTATATTTCCGTCACCGAGCACGGCGGGATTGTCGTTTTCGGTCGATCGGATGCCGTGCTGAACCCCGGAGGTGTGCGAATCGGCACGGCGGAGATCTACAGGCAAGCCGAGCGTATTGAGCAGGTGTTGGAGAGTCTGGTGATCGGACAGCAGTGGAAAGGAGATGTGCGAGTGGTGCTGTTCGTCCGTTTGCGCGAAGGGGAGGAGCTCGATGACGCACTTCGGGCAAGAATCTGCAGTGAGATCCGACAAAACACCACACCCCGTCACGTACCTGCCAAGGTGATTCAGGTGGAGGATATTCCCCGGACCAAAAGCGGGAAGATCGTTGAGCTGGCAGTTCGTAAGATCGTGCACGGTGAGCCGGTGCTCAATCGGGAGGCGCTGGCCAATCCGGAGGCGCTGGATTTATTCGCTAACTTGCCGGAGTTGGATGTTTAATGTGTCGGGACTCAGCCGCCGGGCAGGCCAATGATGCGGTAGCCCTGCGGTACCATCAGGCGCAGTGACACATCAAGCCGGTCGACTGCTGTCAGCGTGGCGGAGAATGTGCCGGAAGCTTTTTCCAGGCGGATCGGCAGGGAAGAGGAATCCGCGAGGCCGAGCGGGGGCAGGACAAACCCCATCGATGACAACAGCGCACTTGCAGACAGCTGCAGCTCCTGAACGTAGGCCGCGAGCGCTGTGAGGGTCTGGAAGTCCGCCGGCGCGATGCCAAGTCCGTTGTTGTCTGCCACACAGCTTCGACCGATTGCCCGCTCTTCGCGGCGGATCTGCCACCATTGGCAGCGAATGCCTGCTGCATCGCCTCGCTGGCCGAGGTGCTTGAGTTTGATTGAGCCGCCGGCGAGCGCATCTGGATCGGGAATGCCCAGGCTTTTCAGCATCTCATCCAGTTGTTCGCGTTTTTCCTCCGAGAGGGTTTCGCGTTGAGCCATCAAACTTTGCGCGATACCAGAGAACTGATCTATCGATTGGCGCAATACGGCAGGATCAACGCGTGTTAGCTCTTTGCGCGCATGCCGTATGAAGTAAACCTCACGGTTGTCTGAGATAAACAGCACTTCCTGACGTGGCATCCCGGAATGGGTAAGCCGAACGCGGCCGTCGCTGATAACAATCTGGGCCTTACCTGCAATGCCATGATCGACAGTATCGACAATCAGCCGGGTGGTTGCCTGGACAGGCATGATGACGCCCGTCAGCGAGCAAAAGCCAAAAACAGCAAAGGCAATGCTGGGAATACGTCTCGGGAAAGATAAGATCAAGACAAAGCTCTGGATTGTGATCAGGCGCTAAAGCCTGAAGGATGCTTTCTGGCCGCTGTAATCAGCAGAGTGTAATTGATGGGGAAAAGCTGTGTTTTCGGCGCGGCTTTGGGTATCAGGTATCATCCGAAGCCGGCGCGGTGAGGTTCAATGCGGAGTTTTAACTCCGCGGGATGCGGCAGAACGCGGTACGGGTCACCCGGATTGACTTTCGTTGGAGCCAACTCGAACAAACTGCAATTAAACTGAAACAATAAAGAAAGCACAGGACCCATGATCACCAATATTTATGGCAAACAGTTAAGTGACCTAGAGAAGATGCGGGTCGAGGAAAAAATCCGTCACGTCAAGGACGCAATCCCTGATGACGTCTATCAGGTTCTCACAACTGAGTGGCGGCGATTTGTCACCAGGTCCGTGGAGCAGGGCCAGGGAGAAATGAAGCTTGAGGAGTTCGATTACTATTTTGAACTTTTCATGAAGTTTCCCCATTGATCTGAAGCGCTTGTCTCTTTTATGACGTATCCGGATATCGACCCCATCGCAATCAGTATTGGGCCGATTGCGATCCACTGGTACGGCCTGATGTATCTCGTCGCATTTTCGGCTGGAGGTCTGCTCGGCAGATACCGGGCTCGTCGAATGCCGGGGCAATGGACGAACACGCAGATCTGGGATCTCGTTTTCTATATCGCCGTCGGTGCGGTGCTCGGCGGTCGGCTCGGTTATGCGATCTTTTACAACACAGGCTATTACCTGTCACATCCTATCGAGATTTTCTGGGTATGGACGGGGGGTATGTCTTTTCATGGAGGCCTGATCGGGGTCGTCCTCGCTGTCGGACTTTTTGCGCGTCGATCACAGCGACGCTTTTTTGAGGTGGCTGATTTTCTTGCGCCGCTTTGTGCGCCGGGTCTTCTGGCAGGCCGAATCGGCAACTTTATTAATCAGGAGTTGTGGGGGCGGGTCAGTGATGTTCCCTGGGCGATGGTGTTTCCTGCCGGTGGGCCGCTGCCGAGACACCCGTCCCAGTTGTATGAAGCGGCTTTAGAGGGCGTCATTCTTTTCGTTATTGTCTGGAGTTTTTCGGCGAAACCGAGGCGGCCCGGTCAGGTAAGCGGTCTCTTCCTGCTGGGTTATGGCGTCTTCCGATTCTTTGTGGAGTTCTATCGTGAGCCGGATGTCCATCTTGGTCCGGTGGCGCTTGATTGGGTGACGATGGGTCAACTCCTGAGCGTCCCGGTAATCGTGGCAGGGGCGTGGTTGCTGATGCGACGACCGCACAACGGAAGCCATTAATGCGGGTGTTGCTGCTGTCGGATACGCACGGCTTTGTGGAACCTTTTGTCCAGGCACTGGCACGTTCGGCTGACTGTGTCGTGCATGCCGGAGATATCGGTGGGTTGGAGGTGATCGAGGCGGTGACGCCGGTTCGGGGCAAATTGGTCGCGGTGCGGGGAAACAACGACTGGCCCGAATCCTGGCCGGGCGCAGCGAAAGCGGGCGCTCTGGATCTGGGAGAGGTTGCCGAGGTGGATCTTCCCGGAGGCCTGTTGGTAGTCGAACATGGTCACCGCATCTGGGATACCCGTCACTACCATAAGCGCCTTCGAGCAAAATATCCTAAGGCCCGCGCGATTGTCTACGGACACACGCATATCCGCTGTGCAGATCTGGATCAGGCGCCGTGGGTGTTGAACCCTGGCGCTGCAGGCCGCGAGCGTACCAAAGGTGGTTCTTCCTGCATCCTGCTCGAAGCAGGCCGCCATAAATGGAAAGTGAGTGAGTATCGAAACGGACAGATCAGCGCGTCTGATTGTCACCGTGCTTAAACCCGACTAGCCACAGCGCGTCGCGTTACAAGGACTTTAAGATTGTGACGGTCAGTTGTCTTGTCTGATGAGAAATTCTCGAACGATAGGCAAGATGCGCTCGGTTGCCTCGATAAAGATAGCGTGTTTGAGGTTATCCAGGATAACGAGTTCGGCGTTGGGCAGGGCATCTGTCATTTCCCGATTGAGTCGGGGGTTGCAGCCGCCGTCTTGGGCACCGGTGACCAGTTGGCAGGGCACCGAGATCTCATGAAGCCATGGTGCCATCTCGGTTTGTGCATAGATATCGAAGACATTCAGGAAGACATCGACCGGGGTGTCGATAACCTGCTGTTTTCGTTTCTCAATGAGATCAGGTCGTTCGGCAATAAATTCATCCGTGAACCAACGCGCAGACAGGGTATCGAGCACTCGTGGAATGCCTTTTCTCCGCATCGCGCTGACGACTGCATTGACCTTGGCGCTGTCATCGGGCGTTCGAAAGGCCGCGGTAGACCATAATCCCAGGGAACGGACCCGATCGGGATAGCGTCTCGCATAGGCCGGGCCGATCATCCCTCCCAGCGAGTGGCCTGCGAAGTGCGCGCGCTCAACACCGAGCGCCGATCGCAGGGCCTCCAAATCGTCGACCAGATCGTGCAGGCTGAAGGGAGTGTCTGGTGTGGGGCTTTCACCGTGACCACGAAGATCGTAACGGATGCAGGTGAAGCGGTCCTTTAATCCTTCAACCAGCCCAGCAAAAGTTGCCCGCCGGGCGCCGATCCCGTGAATCAGGAAGAGCGCTGGACCTTCTCCTTCTATCGTGTAAGCACAGTGAATTGCCATAATTCAGTCCAGTCGTCGGTAATTTAAGCAACGTCACGACTGAGCGAGCGAATGTGCGGCATGACCTCTTCGCTGAATCGGCCCATCATCTCCAGGGTCTCAGATTGATCCTGGCCAAAGTTGGAGGACGCAATCACCTCACTGATGCCCAGTTGGGCATATTCTGAAAGACGGTCAATCATTTCCTGGATGCCACAGATAAGGACATTTGCTCCGAGTTGTTCAATAGACTGGGTTCGGGGCAGGGGTTTGATGACCCCCTCTTTGACGATTCCTGGACCTCCAAAGACATTATCAAAGCTCTGGTAGTAACGGTAGGCGAGGGCGGTCTTGTTCTGGGTATCCGCATCATTTTTGGTGAGATAAAGCCCCCGCTGAAGCGACAGGCGCGAGCGGGAATGTGTGCCGGCTAAAGCCCTGCCCCTGAAGAATGCGCTGACCTGCTCTACGAGAACATCATGATTTGCGCCAAGCGGGGTAGTCTGGATGTGATAGCCCTTCGCTGCCATGGCTTCGATCCCGCCCGGTGCCATGATGGCAAGTGCAATGGGAATCGGGTCTTCAGGTCGCGGCATCACGGTGAGGGGTTCGAAATGGTAATGCTCGCTATCCCAGGAAACCTCATTTTCCCAGAGAAGGGCCTCGAGCACCTGAAGACTTTCCTCAAACTTCGGTTTGGTGGTCTCGAAAGTAACTCCCATGCGGTCAGTTTCATATTCGAAAGCGCCTTTGCCCACACCCAAAACCAGTCGGCCATTGCACAGCGTTTGGGCTTGAATCACTTCGCCGGCAAAGATGCGCATGTCGCGCAACGGCAGCTGGCAGACTGACGTGGCGATCTCGATTCTCTCCGTATGAGCGGCGACCTTGACCGCAAACTGCAGCGGTGAGGGCATAAGGAGAATATTGACGAGGTGGTGCTCGGGGATGGATACCCCCTGGTAGCCGCAGGATTCAGCGTGCACAGCCTGTTCCAGCATCTCGCGATACAGACGTTTTGCGCCGATGCTAGGGTCGAGCAGGTGACTGTTTAAAAAGTGTGAGAATTCCATAAGACGCCGAGCCACGCTTTAAACAACGAATCTTACATGAGGACAAAGAGGAGGGTCCTTCAAGAGCGACCTCGTGTCTAGTAACTATTGCAGACCGATCGTCAGGCTCCAAGGAAAGCGGCTCACTCTTTTCTGTGATGTAGATGTATGATTGACTGAGTTCTGTGCGAGGTTCGCCTGCGTTATTGAAACCGAAGAGACGGAGACACTGTGAGCAATTTGCCAACCACGATGGCCGCGATCGTTTTGACTGGTCACGGAGATCTCGACAAGCTCGTCTACCGCAAGGATTTTCCAGTGCCTGTCCCCGCTTCGGGAGAAGTCTTGATACAAGTGACGGCGTGTGGTCTGAACAATACTGACGTGTGGGTTCGGAAGGGTGCTTACGGTACCGATGAAGATCCTAGTGCGGTAGCTTCATGGCGACGAAGTGCATCTGAGCAGACGTTGACGTTTCCCCGAATCCAGGGCGCGGACTCTGTCGGGATAATCGCTGCGGTCGGGGCTGGCGTTTCTGCAGACCGTATCGGACAGCGTGTGATGGTTGATTTCAGCATCTATAACGATCACGGCGATAGTCTTGCCGATATCGACTATATTGGGCATGGCCGCGACGGAGGATTTGCCGAATTTATTGCTGTTCCGGACGAAAATGCCCATATCGCGGACAATAATCTGACAGATGCAGAACTTGCCACTTTCTGTTGTGCCTATCTTACGGGTGAGCATATGCTTGACCGTGCGGAAGTGCGGGCGGGCGAACGTGTCCTAATTACCGGCGCATCAGGTGGCGTGGGGTCTGGTCTAATTCAACTTTGTCGTGCTCGCGGTGCAATCCCTTATGCCATAACCAGCGCGTCTAAACTGCAAGCAGTAAAGGCGCTAGGTGCGCAAGGGGTCATCGATAGAGCGAGTCCCAGCCTCATCGATGCCACTCATCAAGTTCTTGAAGGCCATGCTGTGGACGTGGTTGCCGATCTTGTGGGAGGTGAACTCTTCAATCCACTGCTGCAGTTGCTGCGCCCCGAGGGTCGCTATTCAACAGCAGGCGCTATTGGGGGGCCCTTGGTACAGCTGGATCTCAGGACGATATACCTGAAACACCTTGCTATTCATGGCTCCTCTCAGGGCACACGTGGCGCCTTCCAGAGACTGATGGACTACGTCAATACTGGTCGGATCAAGCCCATTCTGGACAGTCAGTTCAAGTTGTCCGACTTTCATGAGGCGCAGACCTACTTCATGAAAAAAAATTTCGTAGGCAAAGTCGTTGTCGTTCCGGATGCACAGTGGCCGAACGGTATCCGAGATCAGTAAGCTAAGTACCGAAAGACTAGTATCAGGAGAAAGCATCTATGCTTGAACACGCAAAGAATCGCCTGAAGGAACTGCAGGAACACCTCCAGGATGCCAAAGTCGACGTCGCTCTTCTGACCGATGAGAGCACGATTGCCTACTACGCAGGATTTTGGGGATATCTGTCGGTAGAGTTTGGACGCCCCACTTTCCTGATAGTTCCGGCAGACGGAGATCCTGTTGTGGTAACGCCGCTAATGGAGAGTGAAATGGTGTCGGCTATGACATGGATTTCTGATGTACGAACCTGGGAGGACGCAGGATCCAACCATTGGGAAAACGTGCTCTCTCAGATTTTTAAGGTCTTCCCCCGCCGCTTAGGAGTCGAGAAAACGGTACTGCCCGGTTTAGTGCTTAGTTGGCTTGAGAGCGCATCAGACGAGGCTCAATTGTCAGATGTCTCTCCTCTGATTGCAAAGATGCGTACCGTGAAGTCGCCATTTGAGATCGGAATAATGAAGCAGGCAGGCCTGGTTGCTGCCGCCATGATGGGTGCAGCCCAGGAGGCTCTCGCCGAAGGGGTTCCGGAGTATGAGGCGGCGTTGGCAGTGATTAACGCCGGAACCCGCGCAGCGGCAGATTTCTTGACGGACAAGGGTTGGGAGCAGTTTGTGTCGCCAATGATTCATAACCTTCAGATCATGCAGTCTGGTATGGACACTTCAATGGTGCACAGAAGGGCGAGCGTCAAGAGGTTGCAGGCGGGCGATCCGGTGTACTTCTGTTTCTGCAACATGGCCCAGTTCAAGCAGTACAAGTTGGGCTTCGATCGAATGTTTAACATCTCTCATGTCTCTGATCAGGCAGCGGATGTTCAGCAAGCAGCGATCGATGCACAGCAGGCGGCTTTGAGCGTGCTACGTCCTGGGATAAGAGCCGAAGCCGTCGCAGCAGCGGCTAATGAGGTTTATCAGGATAGGGGGTACGCCTCTAGTTATCGAACAGGTCGATCTATCGGAATGGCGTACCTCGAAACACCGGAGCTCAAATCGGGGGACACCACTGAATTGAAAGCAGGGATGACCTTTGCTGTCGACGGTGGTATCTCGATCGATGGTCACTACGGCGGGCGGATTGGTGATTCGGTAGTGGTCACGTCCGATGGATTTGAGTATCTAACCGAGTACCCTCGCGAGGTGGTGGTGATCGGATGACTGGACATGCATGCTCCTGTGAATCCGAACTCGGCTTATCGTCAAATTCGAGGATTAGGTATGAAGCATGATGTCTTTTGGGTCGATGCGTTCAGTGCGGAGCCATTCGGTGGCAATCCGGCTGTGGTTTGTGTCGGAACCGATGATTTATCAGACACGCAGTTTCAGCATCTTGCAAATGAATTCAATGTCTCCGAGAGTGTTTTTATCTCAGGTGATAAGGGTGAATATTCCATCCGCTGGTTTACTCCAACCAAAGAGCTCCCGCTGGTGGGTCATGCCACGCTTGCAGCGGCCCATGTGGTGTTCTCTTCGCTCGAACCTGACCGATCTGAGGCGCGTTTTTTTTCAGCCATGAGCGGTGAGTTGGCTGCATTTAAGGATCAGAGAAATGTTGCGATCGTTTTGCCCGCCGATGATCCTGTCAGCTGTGATCCGCCAGATGCCCTGATTCGCGGACTCGGGTTGATGCCAGCCGTAACTCTAAAGGGCCGCCATTATATTGCGGTGTTGGACCATCCTGATGAAGTAGCCTCGGTCGAGCCGGACCTCGATGCGTTGCAGACCTTAGATCTGTCGACAATTGCAGTCACGGCAGCTGGTGGGGATTCAGACTATGTCCTGCGTTTTTTTGCCCCAGCTAATGGTGTCCCGGAAGATCCGGTCTCGGGAGTGGCCCAGTGTTCACTGATTCCGTACTGGGCGTCAAAGCTTGGAAAAACGGAATTGAGCTCAAGACAGCTTTCCCCAAAAGGCGGTGAGATGCACTGCAAGCTACTCGATGCTGGCGTGCAGATCGCTGGTCCCTGTTGTACGATTTTCTCCGGCGCCCTTGAAAACTGTTGAATTCGATTAAGGACTGAATGAGGCTGGAGGATCTGCGACAGCGGTTCCTTTTTAATTCCACCCTGACAAGTCTGCGCTTGCGAAGTAATATCTCTGATCGCTTTATTAGTCACTCGGGCACACCCACCAAGGTTTTGGAGTCTTTCCTAGAAATCCCATGCTGGATCGGGCAGCCATACTTTAATCTCAACCGCGAGGAGGAAGCGAATGAGTCAAACTGAAGGATTCGGTGCCTATACCGATTTCGGCAAACTGCGTACCGCGATCGTCGGCAGCGCAGAGGGGCTTTCCCTGCCGCCGTTCAATCCAACACTGCACCACTACAACGAAGAAGTGCAGGCCGCGCTGAAGGCGAGTGGTGACCAGCCGCTGGACATCGCCAAGGCAATGCCGGAGCGCTGGGAGAAAACGGCAGAGCAGTTGGATAGCCTTGCGGCGCTCTATGAAGCCAATGGTGTCAAGGTCCATCGCCCGAGGCCCTACAGTGAGGAAGAGCGGCTGTACCTTGCTGAGGCGCAGCCCGGGGCTTCCCTGCTTTATCCAGCTGACCCGGTCTATACCGTCGGCAAGCATTATCTGGAAGTGAATATCCGAAGAGCCTATCGGCGTAAAGAGGTTTTCCCGTTGCGGGAGATCGTCGCGCCGCTCATCGTGTCGGATCCCGAAGCCCATCATGTGATCATGCCGGCCGTACAGCCTTTCGCTCCGTCCAGTGGCGGGCCGGGCCCCTATCTCGAGGGCGGTGACATCATCTGTTATCAGAATCACCTGTTCGTGGGAGAGTCTGACATTGCCACCAACCGCGCGGGAACAGATTGGTTCGCAGACTACATCGAGCCCTTCGGTTACCAGGTACACCCGATGCCGATGCATGGCACCATCCTGCATCTTCTCGGCACAATGGTGCTGGTGGCGGAAGGGGTATTGCTGCTGTATCGGGATGAATTAAAGGAGCCGCTACCGGCGCCGCTGGCGCACTGGGATGTCATTGACTTGACCGAGGAAGAAGCCAGAGCCTATGCCACGGTCGGCGTCAGTCTGGATGAAAAGCGCTATATCATCCCTGCCGGAATGGGTCGGGTGTGTGACGAACTCGCCAAACGCGGTGTCGAGCCCATCGAAATTGCCTACGATCACGTCAGTTACTGGGGTGGCTGTGTTTCCTGTTCAACCCATGCAATCCTGCGGGATCCCTAAAACATGAGCCCGCCTGAGATAGATCTGGCGCCGGAGTTAATCGGACAGGTGCTGGATGCGGTGGACAAGGGGTTTGAGCGACAACTGGCGTTTACCCAGCAGATGATGTCGCTCGACTCGACCCGCGGCAATGAGCATCGGGCTCAGGCATGTTTTTATGAAGCGCTTGAATCGCGCGGCTTTGAGATGGATCAATGGTCCATTGATATTGCCGAGATAGAAGACCATCCCGGGTTCTCTCCGGTCAAAGTCGACTACGACAACGCGGTGAACGTAGTCGGAACCCATACGCCGGTCGAGATCAAGGGCCGCTCCCTGATACTGAACGGACACGTAGATGTCGTGCCGACGGGGCCGGTGGATATGTGGACCCACCCGCCGTTTGAGCCCTGGATCGAAGGGGACTGGCTGTATGGCCGCGGCGGCGCAGACATGAAGGCAGGCCTTTGCGCCAATTTCGCAGCACTGGATGCGCTCAAGACCCTGGGTTGGCAACCCGCCGCTCGCGTGCATTTGCAGTCGGTTACCGAAGAAGAGTGCACCGGAAATGGCGCACTGTCTGCATTGGTGAGAGGCTATCGGGCGGATGCGGCACTGATTCCGGAACCTGAGGAGAACATGCTGGTGCGGGCCAATACCGGTGTCATCTGGTTTCGGGTCCATGTGCGCGGCAGACCGGTTCATGTCCGTGAGGCAGGTCAGGGGGCAAATGCCATTGAAGCCGCGGTATCAATTATCCCGGCGTTGAAAACGCTCGAGTGCGAGTGGAACGATGCACGCTCGGAGCATCGCTATTTTGAATCGCTGGAGCACCCGATCAATTTCAATATCGGCAAGATCGTCGGCGGTGACTGGGCTTCTTCCGTCCCCTCATGGTGCACGTTCGATGTGCGGGTGGCGATTTATCCCGGCGTGGATCCTCGTGATGCCGCCAAGGAGATTGAAGCGTGTATCGGGGCGCATGCTAGCAACCATCCTTTCTTGCGCGACAACCCGCCTGAAGTGGAGTACAACGGATTTTTTGCCCGCGGCTATGTGCTGGAGGAAGGCAGCGACGCTGAGAAGGTGTTGGGCCAGGCCCACGCGGCGAGCTTCGGAGCCAGTCTTGAATCTTTTGTGACCCCGGGATATCTCGACGGCAGGGTATTTGTGCTCTATGACGATTGCCCGTGTCTCGTGTATGGCCCCGTGTCCCGGGACATCCACGCCTTTGATGAAAGGGTCAGTCTCGCATCCTTAAAGCGAGTAACCGGAACGATCGCACTTTTTATCGCTTCCTGGTGCGGCCTTGAACCCGCTACTCCTCAGGATCGTCCCCTCGCTTAACTTGCATCGAAAGGCCGACCTGCTCACGTGCGGTGCGAGGCAGCTCACCGATCGCTTTTCTTCCAAAACGCCGGGTGATCTCGTCGAGTGTCTGATTGAGGGTTTCCCTCTTTGATTTCGTTTCAGCACCGAAAAGTGGCAGTTGGTCCGCAGACTCTGCCGTCAGTCCGGTACAGCCGACCCCGATCAGGCGGATCGCTTCTTTGGGGCCGGATCGATACAGAAGCTCTGTTGCCTGCCTGGCAATGGTGTGACCATCATCAGTGGGTTGCGGCAGCGTGACCCGGCGGGTAAACACGGGATACCCTCGAACACCGGGCCCGGTTCTCTTGGCAGATTTAAATTTCAGGACGACGGTATGGGCGCGTACCTGGTCGTGTCGGAGACGTCGGGCGACAGACTCCGCGTGCTCGCGGATCAGCGGTTCGAGCTGCTGATAGTCAGAAATGTCTTGGCTGAAAGTGTGTTCCTCACTGTAGGAGACGGCTTCGCGATACGGCTCTACCTCGCGAACATCTTCGCCGCGCGCCAATCCCGCAATCTCGATTCCCCATTCGCCAAGCAAGTCACGCAGCGTGTCATCATCGGCCTTGGCGACATCCCCGATCGTCTCAAACCCCAGTGTTTTCAGCTTTTCTTTCGCAACGGGTCCCACACCCCAGATCCGGCTGACCGGCAGGGCCTTAAGAAAGTTTTCGACTTCACCCGCTCTAACTTCAAGCAGGCCATCAGGTTTTGCCCCTGCGCTCGCAATCTTGGCGACCATCTTGACTGGTGCGATGCCGACCGAGACGGGGAGCGACAAGGCTTCACGGATCCTGCTGCGAAGTTGTTCTCCTACCTCTTGCGCTGGACCCATAAGTCGAGTGCTACCGGTGAGGTCGATAAAAGCCTCATCCAGCGATACGCGCTCCACGACGGGCGAAAATTCTCTGAAGATCTTGAAGATGCGGGCGGACTCTTTCTTGTAGAGCGCCATGTTGCCGCGGACGAACACAAGATCCGGGCAGCGTCGACGCGCCTCGACAGACGGCATGGCAGAGCGCACGCCAAACTGTCTCGCCTCGTAGCTTGCTGCCGCCACGACACCGCGTGAACCGCTGCCGCCGACTGCAACGGGGCGGGCTCTGAGTTCCGGGTGGTCACGCTGCTCCACGGATGCATAAAAAGCATCCATGTCGGCATGCATAATGATTCGATCGGTATCGTTAGAGACAGTCATCAGCAGCGAATCTTACAGTCTATTCTGCTGCGTCGGTGAGCGCTTAGCCGGTGTTGCGTAGTCCCGCAGCAATTCCGTTGATGGAAAGCAGTAATGCCCGCTGCATCTGATCATTGCGGTCGCGGTTTTTCTCCCGTCGGCTGCGGGTAAGCAATTCCACCTGCAGCACGCTGATGGGATCGAGATAGGCATCCCGCACTTCGAGCGTACGACGCAGCATCGGTTTGTCGGACAATAGTTCCGTTCCTGTAATTAAAGTGATCATCTCCGTCGTGAGCGTGTGCTCCTCAACAACCTGATCGAATAAATGATGCAGCTTCGGATCAACCAGCCGTTCAACATAGTGACGCGCGATAGCGAGATCAGTTTTGGCGAGCGTCATTTCGACGTTTGATACGAATGTTGAGAAGAAGTGCCACTCAGCGTACATGCGGCGCAGGTCTTCCCCGCGCCCGGCTTCCATCGCAGCACGCAGACCGGTACCGGCGCCGAACCATCCAGGAATAATCTGACGCGACTGGGTCCAGCCGAATACCCAGGGAATGGCACGCAGGTCGGCGATGCCGGCCTTCGCTGCGGACCGGCGCGCGGGCCGGGATCCGATATTCATGGATCCGAGTTCCTCAACCGGTGTCGAGGTGGTGAAGTACTCTGGCAGCCCCGGGGTTTCTACAAACTGCCGATAGGCCCGGAAGGCGGCACTGGAAACCTGCTCCATGATTTCATACCAGGCCGTGATGGACATCTTGTCATGTCGCGGAGCTTTGTGGGCAAGGGAGCTTTCCAGGAGGGCGCTGATCGCAAGATTCAGGTTGCGTCGCGCAATAGCGGGCAGGCCGTATTTATCGGCGATCACCTCACCTTGCTCTGTCAGTTTAATCTCTCCATCGACGACGCCGGGAGGTTGGCTGAGAATGGAAGCATGGGTCGGGCCGCCCCCGCGGCCGATGGTTCCGCCGCGTCCATGGAACACGCGGATCCGGACGCCGGCCTCCTCGGCGACTTCCTGAATCACCCGAAGTGCTTTGTGAATTTCCCACTGCGACGTGGTGATGCCTCCGTCCTTATTGGAGTCGGAGTAGCCCACCATGACTTCCTGTTCGTCACCGCGCAGGGTCAGTAGGTGGCGATATGAAGTATTCCTGAAGAGTGTGCGAAGCGTGGGCCCGATCGATTCCAGATCCTCAATTGTTTCAAAAAGGGGAACAAAATCCAGACGGGCAACGTCCTGCCCGAGATCGACCAGGCCGACCTCCCGCGCCAGCAGCACGGGCGCAAGGATATCGTCGACACCCCGCGTCATGGACACGATATAGGCGTCGATCACCTCGTCGCCATCTCGATCCATGATCGATCGGAGCGTCCGGAAGAGCGTAAGGTTGTCATGCTCGTTATGGCCCTGGGGCGGTGCCAACGGACGACGGCTGTCGAGCTCTTCAACCAGCCGAGCCAGCCGTTGCTGTGGGGTCATGTCGCCGTACGCGACACCCAGTGGCTCAAAGAGCGCGGCCAGTGCCTCGTGATGGCGCGCCGAGTGCTCTCGGATATCGAGACTGGCAAAGTGAAAACCGATCGCACTGACAATTCGCCGAACCCGGGCAAGACGGCCGTCTGCGATCAATGCGCCTCCGTGACTGCGTAAAGAACGATCCATGGCCGCAAGTTCACTCATTAGCTGATCCGGTGAAGCGTACGCCTCGGCACCACGGTCTCGCGTTGCCAGGAGGCGCTTTTCGATAACGGCGCAGTGCAGTCGATAGGGTTCAAGCAGCCGGGCTGGTGTCAGCACATCGGAGTGCTCTGCTGTGTCTTGAGCAACCAGCTGCTCCATTTCCTCGGAGACCTGATAAAGACGCCCACTCATTGAGGCATCATCTGAGAGTTGCTTGATCTCACTGATCAGAAGGGCAATAGCGCGGTCACGCTGCAGGTCAAGCACTGCGACAGTGGTATCCGGGGAGACATTAGGGTTGCCGTCGCGGTCACCACCAACCCACGAACCAAATCGGATCGGAACATGATCCAGCCGCATCTTCTCGCCAATATCCCCAAGGGTTGCTGCGATCGTGTCAAAAAGATCAGGCAGAGCCTCACTAACGGTCTGGGAAAGGTAGTAAAGGACAAATTTGGCCTCGTCGAAAGGGTCAGGTCTTTCGTGGCGAATCTCGTCGGTTTGCCAGATGGCCTCGATCATTTCATCAATGCGGCGGTCGATGCGGTCGCGTTCGATCTGCGTACAGCGCGCATCTCCCCGCGCTTTAAGGAGATCAGCGATAGTGGCAAGTTTGTTGAGGATGGATCGCCTCGAGGCCTCTGTCGGATGCGCGGTAAAGACGGGCCGGAAATCTGATCGGTTGACCAGGTCACCGATCTCGGGCGCTGTGACGCCGGAATCAAGAAGGCTCCGGACGGTTTGACCGAAATGATTGCCTGCCCGACTACCACCCACATTGAGATCTTCGATACGATGTTCCTGCTCGGCAATATTTGCGAGATGAAAATAGACGGTAAAGGCCCGCACCAGATGAATGGCGCGGTCACCGTCCAGGCCGGCCAGGAGGTCTGTGAGTTCGGCGGTAACGCCGGTGGGGCCACCCGCCTGACGAAGCCTCTGGGCAAGGTGGCGCACTTCCTCGACAGTATCAAGAAGTGCCTTGCCGTGTTGACGGATAAGGGTGTCTCCCAGCTGATGTCCTAAACGCCGAATATCGGCCCGCAATGCCGCATCGGCGGTCTCGGCCCGAGCGGGAATGGACTCCTTGGAGTGGGCGGTGCTTGTCATGGGCGCGACAGTACGGTCATTTTCTCGCCGAGACAAGAAAAAATTTGACCTTGCCCTCAAATTGGTTTCGAGTGGGAAAAATTACGTCCGTATCAAATTTTGCCTTCATATGCGGAGATGAGTGGCTCTCGTTGCCCAATTGCCATAAGTCTTTCTTGATAAGGCTAATCAGTAATCGCACTCATTTTTGCACTGAAGTCGCCGTATCCTTCGGGCCGCAAAACGAACCCGTTACTTTTTTGGATCAGGCGCGTTGTGGTTTTGGTGGGGGTTTTGGCACGCAGATGTGTTCGCCCGCCTCGATCACTGATTCCTGACTCCACAAACTGATTAACCAAAGAGAAGAGCATGAGTCATACCCGTACCCCAAAGCGCACCCGTCGATTGCAACGCAGCGAGTTGGCAGTGCCCGGCTCAAACCCCAATATGTTTGAAAAAGCCGCGGCGAGTAATGTTGATTACGTGTTCCTCGATCTTGAAGATGCTGTTGCTCCTGATGACAAGCTGGCTGCCCGGGCCAACATTATCCAGGCCCTGAGAGACATCGACTGGCGTGGCGCCGGCAAGACCATTTCCATACGTATCAACGGCCTCGATACGCACTATATGTACCGCGATGTTGTTGAGATTGTGGAGCAGGCGGGCGAGTATCTGGACACCATCCTGATTCCAAAAGTTGGTGTCCCGGGTGATGTGTATATGGTCGACGCCATGCTTTCCCAGATTGAGACCGCGGTGGGCATCAATCACCGGATCGGTCTTGAAGCGTTGATTGAAACGACGCTGGGCATGGCAAATGTCGAGGCGATCGCGACGGCCAGCGATCGTTTGGAAGCTATGCACTTTGGTGTAGCAGACTATGCCGCCAGCTGCCGGGCTCGTACCACAAACATCGGCGGTCTCAATCCGGATTACCCGGGCGACCAATGGCACGACGGTCTCTCGCGGATGCTTGTCGCCTGCCGGGCTTATGGCCTGCGGCCTGTCGACGGACCTTTTGGAGATTTCAATGATCCAGAAGGGTTTCAATTGGCTGCACGCCGTGCGGCAGCGCTGGGCTACGAAGGCAAGTGGGCAATCCACCCGTCCCAGATTGACCTCGCAAATGGTGTTTTCTCACCGCCAGCACCCGAGGTCGACAGAGCCAAGCGCATTCTTGTCGCCCTTGAGGAAGCCGCTGCGCAGGGTAAGGGTGCGGCCCAGTTGGATGGCCGGATGATCGACGCGGCATCAGCGCGCATGGCCGAGAATGTGGTTGCGATGGATGATGCGATCCAGTCAAAGGCCCACAGTTGATGCTGAGTCGGGGAGTCGACGGGATCCTGTTCAACGCGCAGCGCGCATAACACTTTACCGAGGAGGGGACGATGGATATCCACGAGTACCAGGCCAAGGCGCTGCTCGCTGATTTTGGGGTACCGATACCGCCAGGCGGCCTTGCCTACAGTCCGGAGCAGGCGCAGTATCGGGCTTCAGAGATTGGCGGCGAGCAATGGGTGATCAAAGCGCAGGTCCATACCGGAGGTCGGGGCAAGGCGGGAGGTATCCGGTTATGCCAGAGTGAGCAGGAGGTCTGGACTGCAGCTGACGAAATGCTGGGCAGCCGATTGGTGACCAACCAGACAGGTCCCCGAGGACGCGGCGTGTACCGTCTCTATGTTGAATCCGTAGCGGATATCGAGCGCGAGATTTATCTTGGCTTTGTACTGGACCGGGCGACAGAACGGGTGATGTTGGTAGCGTCCGCGGCAGGTGGAATGGAAATCGAGCAGATCGCAGAAGAAGATCCGGAGTCGATGATTCGGGTTGTGATTGAGCCGGCGGTGGGTCTTCAGGCTTTCCAGGCCCGTGAGGTTGCCTTTGCACTCGGATTGGATGCGTCTCTGGTGACCGAGGCGGCCAATACCTTAAGAGCCTGTTACCGGTCTTTCCGGGATCTTGACGCCACGATGGTCGAGATCAATCCGTTGGTGGTCACGGCTGACGGGCGCATCCTTGCGCTTGATGCCAAGATGACATTTGATGACAACGCACTTTTCAAGCATCAACGCATATCTGAGTTGCGGGATAAATCTCAGGAAGACCCCCGTGAGATGAGGGCCACCGATCGGGGGCTCAGTTACGTGGGATTGGAAGGCGATATTGGCTGCATCATCAATGGCGCCGGTTTGGCGATGGCGACCATGGATATGATCAAGCACTCGGGTGGCGAACCAGCAAACTTCCTTGATATCGGAGGTGGCGCATCACCTGAACGGGTCGCTAAGGCATTCACCCTGGTGCTTTCGGATGACAATGTCAAAGGCGTGTTGGTGAATATCTTTGCCGGGATCAACCGCTGCGACTGGGTCGCCCAGGGCGTAGTCAAGGCGATGCAGGATCTGGATATTCAGGTGCCGGTCGTGGTGCGACTCTCGGGAACCAACGTAGAAGAAGGTCGGCGGATCCTTGAAGAGAGCTCAGTGTCTCTGATCACCGCTGACACGCTGGCCGAAGCGGCTGAAAAATCAGTCGCGGCAGTACATCAGGGGGTGAGTGCATGAGCATCGTTATTGATAGCGGGACACCAGTCCTCGTGCAGGGTTTCACAGGACGGATCGGATCATTCCATAGCGAGGAAATGATCGAGTACGGTACCAACATCGTGGGCGGAGTGACACCCGGCCGGGGCGGCACGACCCATCAGGGTCTGCCGGTATTCGATACCGTTAAGGATGCAGTATCGGCGACAGGAGCCGAGGCGAGCATCGTCTTTGTTCCGCCGCCTTTTGCGGCTGATGCGATTATGGAGGCGGCTGACGGAGGTCTGCGTGCGTGCGTCTGCATCACAGACGGTATTCCCGCCCAGGACATGATGCGGGTCAAGCGCTATATGCGGCGCTACAAGTCCGACAAGCGAATGCAATTGATTGGCCCAAACTGCGCAGGGGTGATCAGCCCCGGCAAAGCCCTGCTTGGCATTATGCCGGGTCATATCTACCAGGAGGGGGAGGTGGGCATCATTGGCCGGTCTGGCACTTTGGGTTACGAGGCAGCATCTCAGCTTAAAGCCGAGGGGATCGGCGTTTCAACCAGCGTCGGTATTGGGGGTGACCCGATTAATGGGAGCTCTTTCAAGGATCACCTGGCGGCTTTCGAAACCGACCCGCAAACTCGCGTGGTGGTGATGATCGGTGAGATCGGGGGTCCTCAAGAGGCAGAAGCCGCCCAGTTTGCCCGTGATCACATGAACAAGCCCGTAGTGGGATATATCGCCGGCCTGACAGCACCCAAAGGCCGAACTATGGGTCACGCCGGCGCCATTGTTTCGGCGGCTGGAGAGTCCGCTGAGGAAAAGGTGGAAATCCTGCGCCAGTGCGGGGTCACGGTGGTAGAACGGCCGTCCGAGTTTGGATCTACCGTGAGAGAGGTGTTGGCGACGATCTCCTGAGCCAGGAACACCTAATCGGCGAGATTTAATTCCTTACCGTAGCCAAAAAGGCCCGGGGTGCCCCCGGTGTGGACGAAGAGGGTAGATTGATCCTTGCGGCTGGTGCGGACATGGTTCAGGCACGCCGCCATCGATTTTCCTGTGTAAACCGGGTCGAGCAGTAGGCCCTCACGCTGGGCGCACAGATTAATGGCCTCAAGTGTCTGCTCATTGAGTTTGCCGTAGCCAGGCTGGAATGTCTCATCGGTAATCTCGATATCTTTAGGTCTTACGGGATTCTCCAATTTGAGCAGCGCTGCGATTTCTTCGCAGCGCTGTTTTATTCTTTGTTGCTGCGAAGTTCGGTCTCGCCTGACGCAGACACCGATCATGGGTTTAAGCCAGTTATGTGACCGCAATCCAAAAAGAAGTCCCGCATGTGTGCTGCCGCTTCCTGAAGCGACGAAGATGTGACTGATTTCATCCTCCAGATTCTCCAGCTGACCCAGGAGCTCTGAGGCGGCCCGCACGTACCCCAGTGCGCCAAGCGGCGGATGGCCGGGGGCCAAAGGAATGATATAGGGTTGTCTGCCTGCGGCGCGAATCTGGTCGGCGATCCTCTTGAGGTTGGCATCTGCCCCGTCTTCGTCCTCGCCTTGCGGATAGGTATGCAGGGTGGCACCCAGCAGGCGATCCAACAGGACGTTGCCGGATTGACGGTAGTCCGCCCCGGTATCCCCGACGCGCTCTTCAAGTTGAATGTGGCAATCAAGCCCCAGCTTTGCCGCAGCTGCCGCCGCCATGCGGACAAAGTTGGACTGGACGGCGCCTGTGATCAGTATGGTATCCGCATGCTGCTGAAGCGCTTCACCAAAATAGTATTCAAGCTGGCGGGCTTTGTTTCCTCCCATGGCAAGACCGGTACAGTCATCACGTTTGACGTAGAGCGCTCCCCCTCCCAGTGCACCGCTGAGATTGTTCAGTCGCTCAATCGGCGTTGGCGTATGGGCAAGCGGGGTTCTGGGCAGGAGTTGGAGGTTTTCGCTGATGGACATCCGAACCTGTGTTTAAGTGAGTAGTTCGCAGCGCAAATATATCGTGACGCGGTTCGAAAATGTTGGGGCGGTTACGCGCTCAAGGAGGCGCCCCCGGCCTGGGTGCGTTGCTCGATGAAGGCATCGATCTCCTCGAGAAGCAACTGATCCAGCGGCGGGGGCGTAAAGTCTGCTAACGCCGCTCTTGCAATACGATTGGCCCGCCGAGTGGCATCCACCGAGCCATTCTCGGTCCAGGTTTCAAAGTTCGACCAGTCTGAGAGCAGCGGGGCATAAAACGCGGTTTCGTACCGAGCAAGCGTATGCTGGGTGCCAAAAAAGTGTCCACCAGGTTCGATCTCATCAAAAGCGGATGCAGCCAGCGTGTCTTCGTCACAGATGACGGGCTGCATCAGGCTTGCAAACATCTGCAGCATCTCAACGTCGATAACAAATTTTTCCAAAGAAGCAGTCAGACCGCCTTCCAGCCAGCCGGCGCCGTGCAGGAGAATATTACACCCGCCCATGATGGCACCCCAACAGGACATCTGCGATTCATAAGCAGACTGCGCATCAGGTGCGTTGGACGCGTTAACGTTCGAGGTCCGAAAGGGCAGGCGATATCGGCGGGCAAGTTGACCCGAAGCAAAAGCCGCCTTGACATACTCAGGCGTGCCGAATGCTGGCGCACCGGTTTTCATATCAACATTACTTGTGAAGCCACCATACACCACCGGCGCGCCGGGTTGGACGATTTGAGCCAGGGCAATGCCGGCCAGGGCTTCTGCGTTCTGCTGCGCCAGCGCACCTGGAAGCGTGACCGGCGCCATGGCACCTGCCAGGGTAAACGGTGTCAGGATCATCGCTTGGCGCGCTTTCGCAAAGTCAATGATCCCCGCACACATCAGTTCATCGAGCTGCAGCGGCGAGTTGGCATTCACCACGGTGTAGCAGTGCACTTTCGATTCAAAGGCCTGACGGTCCATGCCGTAAGCGATCCTGAGAATCTCAAGAGAATCTGCGACCGCCTCGCGGCCGCGGGAGTAGATAAAAGTCGGCTTATCGGTCAGGGTGACCACCGACCGGGTCATATGAAGATGACGGACGTTTGTTGGCAGATCCTGCGGCTCAACCATCGGTGTCGTGAGATGGATGACATCGTAGTTTTGCGCCATCCGTAAAAGGTCACGGAATGCGTCGTGTGTCCCCGCCCGTCGTCCGTTCTCAAGATCAGAGTAATGCGGCGGGCCGCCAACGGTGGCAAAGACCAGATTGTTGTCACCAACCTCAAACCATCGGTTCGGAGAACGCCCATGCATGGTAAATGTCGGCGGCGCAGGCATGACTGTCTGAAGCAGCAAGTCAGAATCAAAGCGCACCATAAGCGTGTCTTCGCTAACGTCAAAGCCCGCGTCGCGATAATGTCCCCGGGCTTCTTCGCTCAGCACCTTGATGCCTTTATCACGCAGCAGATTGAGCGAGGCGAGATGGATCGCCTCGATTTCGTCTTCGCTGAACTGAGCAATCGGCGGGTAGGGGTTCTTTACTCGTAGCCAGGAGTCGCCCGGTTGCGGCGCGGGCCGTGACTCACTGCGACGAGGTCGTTTACGATTTCGCGCCATGAGGGTATCTAGCGATTGGGGTGATTTCTGAAGCGGAGTAGATTACCCCCGCATTCTCGCGCCTTGAGGATCCCAGGCAGGCTCGGTCAGGGTGATTGCCCCGCGCCGTTTGCCAACGACATCCACCGTCAGGGCGCCGTTGCTCTCATCAACGTCGGCATCGAGCAGGCCCATTGCGAGACTCTTGGCAGTATGGTGCCCAAAACCGCCTGACGTCACAAAACCTACCCGCTTGTCATTCTGCCAGATCGGTTCATATCCCGAGGCGTCGGCATCGTCGGCATCGATCTCAAGGGTCACCAGCCGTTGCCCCACATTCGCTTCAGATCGTTCTTTGGCCGCAGCCCCATGGCCGATAAAGTCATCGCGGGACCAGTCAATCCATCGATCCATGCCGGTCATTCCCGGAGTGCGATCCTGGGTGAATTCCGCGCTCCAGATGCCAAAACTTTTCTCCAGCCGCAATGCGTTCATAGCGTAGAACCCAAACTCTTTTATGTCTTGCCCGGCGCCGGCTTCCAGCAGGATGTCTCGCAGAGTGATGTGCTCAGCGGCACTGCAGTTGATTTCGTAGCCGAGTTCCCCACAAACCGAGAGTCGTGCCACTTTCGCACGGATCAGACCCACGTCCATCGTCGCGCAACCCATGAAGGGCAGTTCTGCATCAATGTCGTGATGGGTCAACGCGGAAAGCACTTCCCGGGATTTCGGACCTGCTAACCCAAAACCGACCATCGCGTCAGAGACATCCCGTACGTCGACCCCGTCATGGCGATGATCATCAAACCACCGCATGTGCCAGCTGCGAAGATAGTAAGACCCCATGATCCACCAACAGCCATCGCCCCAGTTGAACAGGGTGAGATCCCCTTTGAGGCGACCGCTCGGAGCGAGCATGGGGGCGAGTCTCGCCCGCCCGGGGGCTGGCAAACGGCCTGCCATGACATGGTTCAGCCAAGCCTGCGCATTGGGTCCGGTAACCTCGAACCGCGAAAAACCACTGATATCCAAAAGCCCCACGCCTTCGCGAACTGCTGTGCATTCCTTAGCGACCCGTTCAAAAGCGTTTGATCGCCGCAGCGTCGGAGTCTCAGAAAAACCCGGCTCGGCAAACATGAGAGGCACTTCAAGACCCCAGCTCGAGCCCCACTGGGCACCGGCTGCATCCATAGCTGTCCAGGCGGGCGCTTTCTTCAGAGGGCGGCCGGCAGGGAGCTGCTCGTTCGGATAGGTCATAACAAACCGTCGCGAATAAAACTGACCGGTGGTCTGCCTGATGTACTCGCGGTTGGAAGTGAATTCTCCGTAACGTGCAATATCCATCGGCCAGGCATCTGCCTCGGTCTCGCCATGGATCATCCACTCGGCGAGCGTCTTGCCGACACCGCCCCCCTGCAGGAAGCCTGCCATTACGCCGCAGGCCAGCCAGTAATTTGGTACGGCGCTGGTCGGCCCCACCAGAGGATTCCCGTCTGGAGAAAATGTGAATGCGCCATTGACCCAGTTCTTGATGCCCACTTCATTCAATACGGGATAGCGCGAAAAACCCATTTCGAGCTCGTCTGAGATGCGGTCGATATCCTCCTGAATCAGTTCGATTCCGTAATCCCAGGGGGCGCCGTCCATATTCCAATGCTTGTGGTTGATTTCGTAAATCCCCACCAGGATGCCTTTTTGGTATTGGCGCATATAAGTGAAGCCTTCAAGATCAACTGTCATCGGCAACTCAAAATCAAGATCGGCGACTTCCGGAATCGTGTCGGTCAGAAGATAGTGATGCTCAAGCGGCGATAGCGGCAGATCCAGCCCCACCATCCGACCGACCTGCTTAGCCCACAGTCCGCCGGCGTTCACGACATGTTCGGCGTGGAATTCCCCTTTGTCGGTAATCACATCCCAACTGCCGTCATTGCGTTGGTGAAGCGCTTCCACCTTGGTGTGCTCGATGACGCTCGCGCCACGTTTTTTGGCAGCACCCGCGTAGGCATGCACGGTTCCTGTGGTATCGACATAGCCCTCGCGGTCACACCAGAGCCCGCCAAGAACACCCGTCACATCCATGATGGGACATTTCTCTTTAATGTCCTGGGGGGTCATCAGGTAGCAGTCCTCGATCCCAATGGTCTGGAAAATCCGATAGGCGGATTGCAGCCATTCCCACCGGGCAGGCGCTGAAGCCACAGTGATGCCGCCCGTCATGCTGAGACCGATGTCCTGACCGGATTCGGTCTGAATCTCTGACAATAGATCGATGGTGTAGGCCTGAAGCGATGCCATGTTGGGGTCTGCATTGAGTGCATGGACGCCGCCTGCCGCATGCCAGGACGAACCTGCCGTCAGGACGGAGCGCTCCAGCAGACAGACGTCTGACCACCCAAACTTCGCCAGGTGGTACAGCACGGAGCTGCCGACGACTCCGCCGCCGATTACGATAACCCGGTATTGGTCACTCATCTCATCATTCCTCGCGCATTACAAGAACACTTTATTTGACTGATATGACTAGCCTGCCTGAATGGCGGCGATGTCGTTGTTCATTTTCTGGATCACCTCGGCGAGTGCAGCCTGCTCTGATTCATTAAGCGGCGCAAGCGGGTTTCTGGACGGTCCTGCCGGCAGCCCGCGCAATGCGGTGGCGTGTTTGATGCATTGACCGAATTTGCCCCCTTGCTCCAGAACGGACATCAAGGGAAGCATCGCCGCCATGATCTTTCTTCCCGTGATGAAATCCTGGCGGACCACGCACGCCTCATAGAGCGCAATATGAGCCTCCGGCGCGAAGTTGCCCCCCGCGCAGACCCAACTGCGCGCTCCCCATACGAAAAACTCCAGCGCCTGATCATCCGCGCCGCAGGAAAGCTGAATGTTCGGATAATCATTCGCAAGCAGATGCAGCCGATTAATATCGCCGGAACTTTCCTTGATGGCGCAGAAATTCGCTGAGGCACTAACCTGATTCAGATAATCCTCGCCCATGCCCACGCCCGTGCGCCCGGGATAGTTATAAAGCATGATAGGCAGGTCTGCGGCCTGGTCGATAGCAAGGGCGTGTGCGGCGTTCTCAGTTTCGGTGGGCAGTACATACGGCGGTGAGTTGACCAATAGCGCATCTGCACCGGTCTGTCTCGCGATCTGCGCGAGTTCAATTGAATCCTCTGTCCTGATTGCCCCCACGCCCACCATCATGGGTAAGCGGCCGTTAATCACCTGATGCGCATACTGCATCAGGTGAGTGCGCTCCTCAGCGGTCTGAGCGTAGTACTCTCCTGTGGTGCCTGCGACCACGATGCCATGGGTGCCCGCATCAATCAGGAACTCCAGGACCTCGGCAAAGCCTTCCTTATCAACTGAGCCGTCGTTATGAAAAGGCGTGATGACCGGTGTATAAATACCTTCGAACTGCATTGTGAAACTCCTTGGGTCTACGGGTAGTGCGCCACAGGTGCAAGCGCGTCGAGAATGGGTTCAACGCCCAGTCCAGGCGCATCAGAGGCTGTCATGGCGCCGTTCTGAACGCTCGGCGCGCCGGTGGCAATCTGGGTCGTTGCATATTCATGAAAAGCAGACGACTGGAACTGAAAGGCCGGCGGGGTTGAATGCGCCAGATGGGCGATTGCGGCGGTCGTAATCTCGCCGCCCCAACTGTCTTCCACGTTCATGGGTAGTCCGAGCGTGACGCAGAGGTCGCGTGCCTGGCGCGCTCGGGTTAATCCGCCGAATCGGCTGATCTTGAGGTTGATCATATCCATGGCGTTGTCGTGATATCCCTGGAGCAACGCTCCGATACTGTCCATGCATTCATCAAGCACAAAAGGCAAGTTCGTATGTTGTCGAACCGCAAGACATTCATGATAGGAAAGACAGGGTTGCTCGAAAGTCACTCGGATGCCGGTTTGCCGACCAAGGTCGGCGATGGCATCGGCGACTTGAAGCGCTTCGTGTTGTTTCCATCCGGTGTTGGCATCGGCGTTCAGCACCTCACCCGCCTGCATTTCTTGTGCGACCCGGTGAATGCGAATGATGTCAGTGGCGGGCGACTCCCCGACCTTGATCTGGAACTGTCGAAAGCCCTGATCACGGTACTCGGGTATCCGTTCTGCCATGGCGGCGGGATCCGCCCGCGTCACGACCTTATATAAGGTCACACGATCCTGCAGTTTGCCGCCAAGCAGTATATAAAGGGGGAGATTGGCCACTTTTCCCAGGATGTCCCAGCAAGCCATATCCAGTGCTGACTTCACGTAGGGATGACCCTTGAGATGGGTATCCATGACGGTGTTGATATGGTCGAGTTGCGTTGGATCATGGCCGATGAGGCTCGGTGCAAGCTGGGCGATCCCGGCGCGAACGCCGTCGGCATAAGCCGGCAGATAAGTAGGCCCGAGCGGGCAGCATTCGCCGACACCGGTTATGCCTTCATCGGTATCGATCAGCACGATCGAAGTGTCAAATCCCGCGTGCGACTGCGTCGACCAACTGTAGCTCCCCTCCCGCATGGGAAGATCTGCCCGAAACACGCGTATTTGGCTAATTCTCATGGATAATGAGTCGATCGGTTCGTGATGTAAGGGAATGTAAGTATAAGTTTGAGTTTGAGCCTGGCGGCCTATTGATCCTGCTCGCCGGCCTCGCGTCCCGACGTTATTGTCCTCGAACCCAGCCGGAATTGGATCTGAATGTCGAATTTTCGTCAAAAACTGTCGCCCGCCTCGCTCCTGATCGTTCTGTGCGTCGCACAGATTCTGTCGATGGCAGGTTTTGCCAACTTCGCTGTCCTGTTGAATGAGTTAAGTGCCCAATGGTCTTTAACAAGTACGCAAGCGGGCTGGATCGGAGGCATCTATTTTGCCGGCTACGTCGCAGCAGTGCCTTTTCTTGTAGGTCTGACGGATGTGGTCGACGCACGCCGAATTTATCTTTTTGGATTGCTTTGCGGCATCGCGGGCTCTTTTGGTTTTGCCCTTTTTGCCGACGGCTTCTGGAGCGCCATGGCGTTTCGTTTTCTGGCGGGCGTGTCCCTTGCAGGAACCTATATGCCGGGTTTGCAAATCCTGAACGATAGGCTCGAAGACAATCATCGTCAAAAGGCATTGCCCTGGTATCTCAGCGCTTTCAGTCTTGGAACGGCGGCGTCCTTTTACTTCACTGGACTGGGAGCAGATGTCCTGCCCTGGAGTGATGTATTTCTGCTTGCCGGCGTTGCGCAATTCATCTGCCTGGTGTTGGTTTACTTCGCTATTGCAGAGCGACTGCCCGAGCGAGGCAAATCCTCTGATCGGCATCCGTTGGATTTTCGTCCGGTCTTCAGGAATCGCCCGGCTGTCGCGTATATCTGGGGATACACGGGACACACTTATGAGCTGTTTGCCTGTCGGGCCTGGATCGTGGCCTTTTTGCTATTTGCCGCTGCGGCATCAGACACTGTGGTAACCCGAGAGACGGTTTCTGGATATGCCGCATTTTTCAGTCTTCTCAGCATGCCGGCGAGTCTCCTTGGTGCCCATCTGTCATTGCGTCGGGAGCGAAAACAGATCATCTCGACCGTCATGATGCTTTCCGTTATCACCGGGTCTATTCTGGGATTTATCGGTGCGCTGCCGTTTATCATTGTATTGCTGCTTGCAGGTCTTTACTCTGCCTTGATTATGAGTGATTCAGCAGCGCTGACTGGGGGCGTGGTGGCTGCCGCTCGAGAGGACGAGCGAGGCGCAACGCTCGCGATGCACTCAGTGCTTGGATTTTCTGGTGGTTTTTTGGGTCCGCTGGTAGTTGGATTGGTGTTGGATTTGACGGCGGGGTCGGGATCGCTCGTCGGATGGGGTTTTGCCTTTATGGCCATGGCCGCAGGATCCGGGGTCGCCCTTCTTGGGATGCGCTGGCTGCTCCAAAAAGAGCGGCAATGAGGGGAGCGGGCGTAGGTGGGCGTAGATAAACAGATAAAAGATGAAATACAGATCTCTTGATATCGGTGTGATTGGTGGCGGCCTTTTGGGCTCAGCCTTTGCCTACGGGTTCAGCCAGCGTGGGCTGAATGTGGGCCTCATTGACGAGGGAGACAACGCCGTGCGTACGGCTCGCGGCAATTTCGGCCTGGTCTGGGTTCAGGGCAAAGGGAAGGGCATGCGGGAATACGCCCAGTGGTCGCTCAAGTCGGCGAATGCGTGGTCAACATTCAGTAACGACCTTTTCGACTTGACCGGAACCGGAGTCGATTACCACCGGCCAGGGGGTTTTCACATATCCGTGGACGAAGCCGAGTTAGAGGAGCACGTGGCGATGTTGGAGCAATTGCGCTCGGAAGCAGGCGAAGAGGGGTATGACTATGAGCTCGTTCAGGGTCAAACGCTTGCTCAACATCTGCCTGGTATCGGGGAACAGGTGCCTGGCGCCACGTATTGCCCGCATGATGGCCACGTGAATCCCCTTCGATTGTTGCGGGCGCTGCAGGAAGGCTTCGATCGAAACGGAGGATCGTATTTGCCTTTATTGGGTATCGATCGGATCGAACCCCTTAATTCGGGTGGGTTTGAATTATTCAGTAAAGGCCGGCGTGTTGCTGGTTGTGAGAAGCTCGTCATTGCCGCCGGACATGGCTCTATCACTTTGGGTAACCAGGTAGGAATTGATGTGCCTATTCATCCCGAACAAGGCCAGATTGTCGTGACGGAGCGCAGCGCAGAGTCGCTTGCGTATCCGACCAATCTGGTTCGCCAAACAGATGAGGGTGGTTTCATGCTGGGCCCTTCTGCCCGGGATGTGGGGTTTGATGCTGATACGAACACCGGCACGTTGCAGGAGATTGTTCGTCGGTGTTCAACCGCGTTTCCCTATCTTCGGGGACTCCGTATCCAGCGCAGTTGGGCGGCGTTACGGATCATGACGCCAGATGGTTTTCCCGTTTACAGCCAGTCAGAAGAATTTCCTGGCGCATTCGCTTTTTCCTGCCACAGTGGGGTTACTCTCGCGGCGGTACATGCAAAGGATGTCTGCCAGTGGGTGCTGGATGGTGCGATTCCGTCGGCTTACCGGTGTTTTGGGTCCGAGCGTTTTGATGTTTCAGCAGCGAACTGACTTCAGCGATCCGGTGACTCTCAGTTTTGAGGGTCGCGAGATCATGGCAAACCGGGGCGACACTCTGGCGGCGGCGCTTTTGGGTTGCGGCATCTTTGATTTTCGACGAGCGGTAGTCAGCAATACGCCAAGAGCGCCGTTTTGCATGATCGGAAACTGCTACGAGTGTCTCGTCGAAGTGGAAGGCAAAGGGTTGGTGCAGGCCTGCTTGACAGAAGTCGTTGAGGGGATGCGCGTCAATATGGGTTCGCCACGCAAGCCTGTTGCCAGCGGGAACGACTCTGCTGATGTCTGAGGATATTGTTGTCGTTGCAGATCTCATCGTGAATTGGGTCGAGCATGATCATTGTCCGGCGTTATTTGCCCCTTTTTCGCTGCAGCGGTTTGGTATGCACCGTGGGTTTTTTCAATGAGCGCGTCTTCTGATTCTTGCGACGTTGCCATCGTCGGCGCTGGGCCGGCTGGTATGGCTGCGGCCTGTGTGTTGGCGAAAAGCGGCTTGGGTGTGGTGGTGCTGGATGAGCAGCGTGCCCCCGGTGGACAGATTTACAAGGGGGTTGAGAAAGTTTTTTCTCAGAGACCCCAAGACGTGCGGTCTCTTGGCGAGGAGTACGCTGCAGGTCATGCACTGACGCGGCGTTTTCGTGAAAGCGGCGCCGAATATAGAACTGGGGTTTCAGTCTGGCAGATCACTTCGGAGCAGGAGCCTGAACTGGCGCTTGGCCTTGTTGAAGACGGATCAGCGCGGATGCTGTATCCGAAGCACGTTATTCTGGCAACGGGTGCGATGGAAAGACCGGTGCCGTTTGAAGGGTGGACTTTGCCAGGAGTGATGACCGTAGGCGCAGCACAAACGTTGCTGAAGTCGTCACGACTTTTGCCTCGAGAAGATGTCGTTCTGGCCGGTACGGGGCCTTTGCTTTACCTCTATGCAAACCAGATCAGAGATCTTGGGATCATGCCGCAGGCCATTTTGGATACAGGCCCTCTGTTAACGCTGCGTTCAGGCCTGCTGGGGCTTGAGGCCCTGCTGGCCTGTCCTAAACCTGTATTGCAGGGTATGAGCTGGCTTTGGAGCGCCAAGCGCAAGTTGGGTCTTATTCGAGGAGTGCGCACGCTGAAGGCGCACGGTAACGATCGCCTGAGTTCTTTAACCTACGACGCGCACGGACACGAACATGAATTGTCCACGTCTTTGCTTTTGGTGCACGATGGCGTGATTCCTAACACCTGGCTTTCAATGTCAGCCGGCATTCGTCATCACTTTGATTCTGTACAGTCGTGCTGGGTGCCGGACATTCATGGGGCAGGGAGCACGAGTCGTAAAGATATATCGATGGTTGGCGATGGTGTACGAATCGGCGGTGCGTCAGTGGCCGTCCTGCAAGGAGAGCGAGTGGCGTGCGAGGTCGCGACCTATCTTGGGGCAAAGGAGTGTTCTTTTTCGGCAGCGGAGCCGCGTGCGCTAAATCGCCAACGTCGGCTGCGCCGTTTTCTCGACCAAGCCTTCCCACCGACGAATGGCTTTCAGTTGCCGACGAATGAAACCATTGTTTGTCGTTGCGAGGAAGTTACCGCGGCAGAGATTCGGCAGGTGGCCGCCTCTGGTTGCATGGGTCCAAATCAAGGCAAGGCATTCACCCGTTGCGGGATGGGCCCCTGCATGGGGCGTAAATGCGCTTTGACTGTAAGCCAGTTAATGGCGGACGCCCGTGGGGTGTCGGTCGATGAGATAGGCCACTATCGAATCCGGCCTCCTATTCGACCTATTACGATAGGACATTTGGCTGATATGACTTACTGTAAAAACCCTTAATTCAATGTAAAGGCTATCATGGTATAGCGAATAGGTATAAGAAATATCATCTAAGTGACTTTACGGAGGCGTTAGTTGAATTGATAATGGAGACTTAAGAGCGTTGGGATCAAGATTTTCTTTAGACGCAGTGCTCTTGAAATCTAGTTTGTTAACTGTTCGTAATAAAAGGGAGGATTTATGAGTAACTTTAAAAAAACCATGCTCTCTGCTGGACTGGGCGCCACACTGCTGTCAGTGGGCGCAATGAACTCAGCAGTAGCAGAAGTAGGTTTTGGTAAGCCCGGTGACGCGGTCGATCTGGTGGTCGGCTATCAGCCGTATTACACAGAGTCCTGGTCAGGTGTGGTGATCAATGGCCAAGAGTTGTGGAAGAAGTATCTGCCAGCCGGTTCCGACGTCAAGTTCGAGATCGGCCTTCAAGGTTCTGTCATCGTGGGCAAGATGCTCGGCGAGAAGAACCACCTGGGCTACATGGGAGATATGCCTGCGATCGTATCCACGACCAAGCAGGACACAGTTGATATCCGCATGATCGCGGTACTGGGTACATCCCGACAGCAGTGCAACGTGTTCCTCGTAAAGAACGATGCGCCTGAGTTCGCGAACGGTATGGAAGCTGTGAAATGGATGGACGGCAAGTTGGTTGCTGCGCCACACGGAGCCTGTACTGACCGCTTTGCACGTTGGGCATTCGAACAGGCGGGAATCAAACCTAAAAAATACCTCAACATGAACATTGAGGTCATCACATCAAGTTTCAAGAACAACAAACTGGATGCAGCGGTTATCTGGGAACCGACCGCTTCGAAGATTCAGTTGTCGGGATTGGCACGTCGTGCCGCCTCGGGCGAAAGCTTCGATGGTGTCGAAGGCGGTGACGCCGGATTCCTGGCGATGCTTTATGAAATCATCCGGGATCGACCTGATGTGCAGCGCGGCTGGTTGGAGGCCGAGCTTGACGCACAGCTCTTCATGAAGGATCTTGGTAACGCGACCGCGATCTCGAAGATGGCAGAAAATCAGACCGAAGGCATGGATCGACGTGTCCTCTGGGCTTCTCTCTACGGCCAGAATGCAGCCGACATTGGCGGTGGTGAGGAAAAATTGACCCTGCGATACGTGTTTGACGACACTGCACGGCAGTTGGTTACTGCAGCAACCAGGTTCCTCCATGGTCGTAAAGTTGTTCCAGACGCGATACTGCGACCCGAGGCAATCATGGATGATGTTGCCAAGCAGGTCCTCACATCTCGTGGTCTGAGCGCACCCATCGGCTTTGTGGGCGAACAGCCGGATTCGGCTTATCAGTAAGTCGAACTTTTAGTTCGATTTCTGAAGTGGTAAAGCAGGGAGCGGGCGTGAAGGTTAGTCTTCGCGCCCGCCTCTCGGTTAGGTATCTGAAGTAACATCCAGAGGGCTCTCACCGGGGCGAGTTCTGGATTCGTAGTTAGTCATATTCGCCGAGACAGCCATCATCTTACTGGACTGAAACCTCGGTCGTCGCTTGAAAAGAGAAGAGAGGGAGTCAATGAGTAATCAAAGCGTCAGTGGACGTCCGCCGTCCGGACTGCATTACTTTTTACACAAGAGCAGGAAGGCGCTTAAAACGCCGATGCCTTATCTTGCTTTTATCGGTATTGGGATTTGGCTCTTGTCGTATTTTCTGTTGAACGAGTATTGGAGAGTCTCTCCGTTTTATAAGGTGCCTGGCCCAGTCGAGGTGGTAACCGAGTGGCTGAATAAGGACCCCATTTGGGGGACTTCTTTATTCACACAGGATTACTACATCAACATCTGGGTGAGTTGCCGACGAATTTTTATCGCCTTTGCCATCGCCACCGGCCTCGGGGTGCCATTAGGGCTCTTCATGGGATGGTCCAAGAAATTTAAGGACTACACCTTTCCGATTTTAGAAACTCTTCGGCCGATCCCCATTCTGGCTTGGGTACCTTTGGCAATCGTTATGTTTGCGGGATTCGAAACACCGATCATTTACCTTGCGACGCTTGCGTCCTTCTTTGTGACGGCCCTCAACACGATGCTGGGGGTGGAGTCCATCGATGAGTCATACTTTCGGGCAGCAGGGTGTCTGGGATCGAAAAAACACCATGTGTTTTTAAATGTGGTGGTACCTGGTGCGCTGCCCTTCATCTTTACCGGGCTCCAGATCAGCATTGGAGTAGCCTGGTTCTCGCTAGTGGCCGCTGAGATGATCTCAGGAGATTTTGGCCTGGGCTATATGATCATGGATTCATTTATGGTTAACAAATACACCACTATGGTTATGGCGATGTTAACCCTCGGATTTGTCGGATGGATTACTTCAGCCATGGTGCGTGCGGCGGGTAATCGAATGATGCAGTGGCGCGAACGTGCTCTTGGGCAAGGAGGGGTTTAAATGAGCGCGACAGCTGCAGCGGTAACGGGTAACGGCGCTTCTGGTAAGGGTGCCATCAGCATCCGCAACGTCACAAAAATATATGATCCAGGGGGCGCCGATGTGCTTGCCCTGGACGACTGTTCTCTTGAGATCGCGTCAGGAGAGGTGTGCATGATCGTGGGTCCATCGGGTTGCGGCAAGACAACGCTGCTCAACGCGATTGCAGGGTTTCATTCAATCACCGAGGGTCAGATTGATCTCGATGGTGAGATGCTTTGCGGACCGGGAAAAGAGCTCGCAACACAAGGCGCGGATCGGGTTGTGGTATTCCAAAACGGAGCCCTTTTTCCTTGGAAAACCTTGGCAGAAAACGTGGCTTATGGGCCGATTGTTCAAGGGATAATGAATAAAGCCGAGGCTAGGGATAAAGCGGAGGCCTTGCTGGCCGAAGCCGGGTTGGGCGGTGTCGCGGATAAGTATCCGGGTGAAGTCTCTTCAGGTATGGCGCGCCGGGCAGAGATTGTCCGAGCGTTGATCAATGACCCCAAGGTATTGCTCCTCGATGAGCCCTACCGTGCAATGGATGCTCTGACCAAGTCAATCATGCATGAATCCTTGCTGGAGGTGTACGACCGGACCAAGGTCACTATCTTCTTCATCACGCATGATCTTGAGGAAGCGATCTTTTTGGGAGACCGTGTCGTTGTCATGACCACGAGACCGGCACGAACCAAGAAGATTGTCGACGTCAAGATAGATAGGCCCAGAGACTATCGCCTGCTTTCCTCTGAAGAGTTCCGCATCCTTGTGCAAGAAACGAAAGAGGCGGTGCACGAGGAGGCGGTGAAAGCGTTTGAGGCGGGCGAACGCGAGCTGGCATAAGCGAGCGATTAGCGATAAGAGAAGGACAGAATTTAAA
>Ga0114933_10000231_pt1 | contig 67493 bp, 66 predicted proteins | sample 4SBtaG_FD_89691 | JGI IMG/M metagenome (GOLD analysis project Ga0114933, IMG submission 89691) | Deep subsurface microbial communities from Kolumbo volcano to uncover new lineages of life (NeLLi) - 4SBTROV12_W25 metaG | ecosystem: Environmental > Aquatic > Marine > Volcanic | place: Kolumbo...
AGGTGGCGATCAGATGGCCGGAATGTTCTCTGCAATGGAAGGAGATATGTTCATGGACATTGGTGGAGACATGCTCTTTGACGCTGCTGCAGGAATGGGAGCCCAAGACTTTATGATGATGGATCATGGCGCAGCATTTGGAATGATGGACGCTATGGGATTTGATGCTGTCAAAGATCTCGGTGGAGAACAAATGGCCGGAATGTTTGGAGCAATGGAAGGTGACCAACTTGGGGCGATGGGCGCTGAAAGAGCCTTCGATGCGATGATGGATATGGGAATGGGCACCGCTATGGAATTCATGGGTGGTGACCAAATGGCAGGAATGCTAGGCGCAATGGAAGGTGACATGTTCGGTGCATTTGGCGGCGACATGCTCTTCGATGCTGCTATGAATATGGGCGCACAAGACATGATGGGAATGCCCCCTGAGGCTGCCTTTGGAATGGTTGAAACCATGGGATTTGACATGATGTTAGAGCTCCCTGGTGATGCAATGGCAGGAATGTTCGGAGCAATGGAAGGTGATATGTTCTCTCAAATGGGCGGAGATGTGCTTTTCGATGCTGCTATGAGCATGGGCGCACAGGATATGATGATGATGCCTCCGGAAGCGGCATTCGGAATGGTTGATACTATGGGGCAAGGTGCAGTCATGGACCTACCTCCTGATGCAATGGCAGGAATGTTCGGAGCAATGGAAGGTGATATGTTCGCTCAAATGGGCGGAGAATTCATGGCAGACGCCTTGGGAACCATGGGTATGGAGACAGCACTAGATTTCATGCCACCAGAAGCAATGGTTGACATGTTTGGAGCTATGGATCCTGGTAATATGGCTGAACTTGGAGCAGGTGCTATGTTTGATGCAGCTGCTGGTCTACCTCCAGCTGAAATGGCTATGATGCCACCTGAAGCAGCGTTTGGAATGTTTGAAACCATGGGAACGGAAATGTTATTTGACCTGCCTCCTGATGCAATGGCCGGTATGTTCGGAGCAATGGAAGGTGATATGTTGGGAGCGATAGGCGGAGATGTATTGTTCGATGCTGCCGCTACTATGAGCCCCACCGACTTTATGGTTATGCCACCTGAAGCAGCTGCCGGAATGTTGGACACAATGGGAACTGGAGCAGTGTTAGAATTGCCAGCAGATGCGATGGCTGGAATGGTCGGAGCTATGGATACTGCCCAGATACTAGAATTGCCAGCAGATGCAGCTCTAGATATGTTCACTACGATGGGTGCTGATACTGCTGTGGCAGGAATGGATGCAGACAGTTTGGCTGGCATAGTAGGAGCGATAGAACCTGAAGCTATGTTTGACCTTGGAGTAGAGGCCTTAGCTACAGTAGCTGCCGAAATTACGGTTGAAGCATTTATGGAAATGCCTTCTGAAAATGCAGCCGGAATGGTTGAAGCCATGGGAGCAGTTGAAGTGCTGAGTTTGGGCGGTGAACAAATTGCTGGAATGATGGGGGCAATGGAAGGAGACCAAATATTAGAAGTTTTGGCTGTAGACGAAATAGCGTTAGCGGCTGAGAAGATAGATGGTCAATCCTTCACTGTAATGGACCCTGATAGTGCGGGAACAATTTTGGAAGCGGTAGGAGTTGAACAAATCGCAGCAGATTTGCAAGGCGATCAACTAGCCGGTTTAGTCACAGCTCTTGAGCCCGAACAATTGAAAGAAGCTGTTGCTCCCGAATTGGCACTAGAAATGGCAGACAAAATGGATTTGAATTCTGTAGCGCTTATGGAATCTGATAGCGCTGCAGCAATGTTAGAAACGGTAGCGGCTGATGCTCCCGCAGCGGTTGCGGAAATGCCAGAAGCTACGTTAGCAGCGATGTTTGAAACTGTAGCGGCTCCAGAAATATTAGCAGCTACAGAGATCACTGAAGCTATGGCAGATGCTTTAGAAGCAGGTGCCGCACCAGCAGACTTAGGTTTAGTTGAAGGAGACTTACCAGAAGGAGTGTTTGATGCTTTAGAAGCAGGAACTGCTCCAGCTGAAGCTGGATTGGAAGTGATAGCTCCTGCGGAAGTCGCAGTTGCTCCAGAAGTAGTACTTGCTGCTGCTGAAGCTCTTCCAGTGGATACAATTGAATCATTCGCCCCTGCATCAGCTATAGCTATGATAGAGGCATTAGATCCAGTTGCCAGCGCAGCGTTTGCTGAAGTAGCAGATGCTAATGCTGCAGCGGTTATGGATGCAGTAGTAGCAGGAGAAGGCACCTTAACAGAGGTTGCCGCTCCTCCAGTTCCGGTTGCAGCTGAGCCAGCTGATTTGAGTGCTCTTGGTACTGAGAAAGTCACCGCTGTTGCGGAGGCAATGTCAGCGGACCCTGGAGCGATTAAAGATGTTGCTCCAGAGATCGTAGCAGGAATGGCCGAGGTTATAGAACCTGCTGCAATGGCCGACTTACCAACAGAAATGATGGGAAGTATGGTGGAAGTAATGAGTGGCGACCAAGTGTCAGATTTGGGAGCGGAACAGAAAGGAGCTTGCTTAGAAGCAGCAGGTGCTGATTTGATAGCTCCAGCTGCAGATGGAGCTCCAGCTCCTACTGAGTTTGCGGAAATGCCAGCAGTTGAAACAGCGATTGCGGCTACAGATGCTGCACCTACAGCCGAGCTGGTAGCTATGATTGACTCAGTAGGTGAGGTATTTGAATTCATGGCAGCCGGTACTGGTGAAGGATTAGCTCCTGAAATGCCAGAAATGCCAGAGGTAATAGCTCCAATAGATACAGGAGCTGCACCAACCACCGGAGAAGCACCTACAACAGCAGTGGGTGGAGATGCAGCTGCAGCGAATGCAGCAGCCGATGCAGCAGCAGCAGCTGAAACAGCAGCAGCAGCAGAAGCGGTAGCAGGAGCAGATGCAGCAGCAGTTGAAGCAGATTCAGCAGCAGCAAATGCAGATGCAGCATTAGCAGAAGCAGAGGCATTACAGGCGGCAGCAGAAGCTAACCCAGGTGATGCAGCGGCTCAGGAGGCCGCGTTAGCGGCAGCAGATGCAGCAGATGCAGCAGCAGCAGCGGCTGATCAGGCGGCGGCGTTAGCAGAAGCAGAGGCGGCAGCGGCAGAGGCGGCTACTGGTGGTGCTGAGGCAGCAGACGGTACCGGTCAATAATAAACTATTAATAGATAGTGTGTTTAAAGAGCCCTTTTTAGGAAGGGCTCTTTTCTTTTTACTGTAAGTCGAATATATTAGTTGGACACTCGGTACATATAGAGGAGGTAAATCTATGGACGAGAACATTAGATTAAAAGCTATTAATCACAGTACTTATTGCGTGAAAGATAAAGACGCGGCATTGAAATGGTACACAGAAATTTTAGGGATAAAGCAGATTCCCAAAATGGTAGATAGTGATCATTTGTATTGGTTGCAACTCCCGAGTGGGGCTATGATCCATATCATCGAACATCCTGATGCACCGTCAGCCCCTTCTCATCACACTGCATTTGAGGTGGATGATATTGAAGCTTCCAGAGATTATTTTCAAGGTAAAGGAGTCGAAGCTTTGACAGATATTCAAACTCGGAACGATGGCCAGAGAGCATTTTATTTTGAAGATCTAGATGGTAACAGATTAGAAATCTGTACCAAATCCGGCTTTGGTGTGTTGGTATAAGCGGATTGAGGTTTATTGTTCCGGTGTATAGTTAGGTTTCTTAATGATTAAGAAAGAAACACCTGCGACTATTCCTAGTACACAATAACTTAATAGGGCGACGTCATAGGATCTGTATATATCAAAGATTATGCCAGAAGTTAATGCTCCTATGGCTTGCCCTAAGGAAATGAAAGGTTCTGTTATCCCTCGTATTTTCCCCAGATTGTTTCTGCCAAAATAATTGGCGTAAGTCACTGGGGGAATGCATAGAATCCCTGCAATTGCTAAACCGAATAAGGAAGATAGGACAAAGACGGAAATTGGTCCTTGGATCAATGTGAATAATCCTAGTGTGACTCCTAAAAGCATAGCATCGATGGAATACGCATATTTGGCAGGCATGAATTCTAGGACTCTTCCCCATATAACACTGCCTACTCCAGTAAATATAGCATTACAACAGACTCCCATAATGGCAATCCAAGGAGCTAATCCTTTGTCTGATATGAGAGCAGCTTGATGGACGTTCATTCCTGACTGTAGTAAGAATAGGATGCCACCTGAAAATGCTAAGATCCAGAGTACCCTTGTCTTCGCTGCTTCCCCCAATGTCCAACTTACTTCTTCTGCAACATTTTGTTCGAGGTCATCATTATCTGTATTGGATGATTCACCATCAGGTAGTAACCCAAGATCTTCGGGTCGATGCTCTATAAATAATAGGGTGAATGGAAGGGATATTGTTAGGACTAGGATTCCTATGACCAACCATGCAGACCTCCAGTCATACCATTGTATGATTGTCCAAGCGAGTAATGGGAAAGTTAACATGCCTATAGAATGAAAGGAGAATAATAACCCGGTAGCTCTACCTCTGTATTTAACGAACCATCTAGATATACAAACGGAAGATCCAATCTGAAATGTGCTGTTAAACAGGACTCTCCCTAGGCCGTATGCTATGTAGAATGCTAGCGGGGTGGTAACCCAACTTAGTGAAATCGTTGCGATGCCCAGCAGTAATACGCTAATGGAAAGTACTATTTGAGTTTTATACTTATCTACAATCCATCCTGCTGGTACTGAGGCTACCGATGCGGCTAATCCACCTACGCTAGCTGCTCCTGCTATTAATGTTCTGCTCCATCCGAGTTCAGTATTCATGGATGCTATGAATACCCCTATCATTAAACTGGCAGCCGCGTTTCTAACGATAGCAGAACTTCCAACAGCTAAGAGGACTACCCAACCATAGTAAAAAGGAACGTTAGGAGCTATTTTTTTTGCTAACAAAATGTATTATTGAGTCCTGATTATCGTTATGAGTAATGAGTTGAATTTCTAGTTATTTGTGCAGCTGCAGACTTTATTTGGGAGCCTTTGATAGGAGGATTCATTTTTGCTACAGTCACAGTTACCGCATCAGCTTGCGTGGTGCTTAAAATGCTTTTTGCTATCTTTTCAGCAACACTTTCAATCAGATCGAAAGAAGGTCCCTCTACGATGTTTTTGATTAATTTGTAGATATTAGAATAATTAACTGTATCATTTAAATCATCTGTTTGTCCTGGCAAAGATAAGTTGCAATTGATGTCTACATCGATTATGAATTTTTGCCCCTGGACTTTTTCTTCTGGGTTGACTCCATGGTAGCCATAGAATTCCATCTCACTAAGGATAATTTTATCTGTATTCAAAAGAGTTCCTTATTTAAATTACGCTACAGGGTGAATTTGTCTTCGAGTAATCCTGCTGCGATAAGTACATTTTGGGCCCGCTTTACTACTGGCACATCTATCATTTTACCGTCTAGTGCGATGGAGCCTTCTCCTTGCGATTCGGCTTGCTCCCATGCTTCCATGACTTGTTGTGCGTACTGTATTTCTTCTTCGGAAGGTGAAAAGATTTTATTGATGGTTTCAATCTGATTAGGATGTATAGCAAATTTGCCTGTATATCCAACAGATTTTGCATTAGTGGCGTCCCTGGTGAGGGCGTCATAATCATTAAAACTTACGAAAGGACTGTCTAATGCAGGTAAATTGACTGCTTTCGCCGCAATGGGAACCATGGCTCTGGGGACTGCGATTTCCGAGCCTAGCTCAGTTCGGGTGATTTCCATGTCATTTGTTAAGTCTTCTGCTCCAAAGGCAAGGGCTATTGTCCTTGTGCTTGCAGTGGATATTTCCTGGATGTTCATAATGGCTTTAGCACTTTCTATCCATGCAATGAATTTGAGTGACTTATGAGGAAGACCTTTCTTAGTCTCTATCTCTGTCAGCATTATATCTATAGTTTTTACATCATTTGCACTAGAGATTTTACCTACGCTGAATCCTAATATTGAATTCGACGCCATTTGAATCATCTCATTTTTGGTGAATCCGGTATCCAATGCATTTAATCTGACCATGACAGTTTTGCCTGATTCATGTAATTTTTCTGTCCAACGCTGAGCAATTGGGATAGCCGAAAGTTTTTGCGCTGTTGGAACAGAGTCTTCAAGGTCCACCATAATAATATCTGCATTGAAAGTTAAAGCTTTCTCTAGCATATTTTCTCGATTCCCTGGAACGAATATCAGACTACGTATAGTTTTCATGTTTACTCCATGTCTCCCCAACTAGGGCCTTGCTTTGTTTCGACTTTTAGATCCACGTCTAAATCCATTGCGTTAGGCATTTCTGTGACGACGATAGACTTAAGTGGTTCCAGTTCTTGAGTGGGTACTTCAAATACAAGTTCATCATGTACTTGCATCAATATTTTTGATTCTAGAGAGGTACTTTCCAGATTATTGTATACGTTTATCATAGCTAACTTCATTATGTCTGCAGCAGTACCTTGTATAGGCATATTAATGGAGATTCGTTCAGCAGCACTTCGTATGTTGAAGTTCGATGAGTGTATGTCTGGTACGTACCTACGTCTTCCCATTAACGTCTCCACATAGCCGTTTTCTCGTGCAAACTCTTTAATCTTGTCTAAGTAGTTTTGGATTCCTGGATATTTGGAGAAATATGTTTTGATGAAATTATTTCCTTCTTCCCTGGAGAACCCCGTTTGCTGAGTTATTCCGTGAGCGGAAAGCCCGTATATAACGCCAAAATTTAAAACTTTGGCAATACGTCTCATTTCCGAATCTACTTTATTAATATCAACATCAAACATTAGAGAAGCTGTGGATGAATGGATGTCTTCACCGTTATGGAATGCAGATAATAGACCAGGATCTTGAGATAAGTGAGCTAAGACACGTAATTCAATTTGGGAATAATCAGCTGCAAACAGCAAAGAATTCTTAGTAGGTGCGATGAATGCATTACGTACCTTCCGACCTCGTTCAGTTCTGACCGGAATGTTTTGAAGATTAGGTTCACTCGATGAAATTCTGCCAGTGATTGATCCAGTTTGATTATAGCTAGTGTGTATTCTTTCAGTGTGGGGATTGACCATATGTGGAAGAGCGTCTACATACGTTGATTTTAGTTTGGACAATTCTCTGTAATTAAGGATTTGTTCTATTATTGGATGGGCTGGTTTTAGAAATTCTAATGAATTTGCGTCCGTTGAATACCCGGTTTTAGTTTTCTTGGTTTTTGGAAGATCTAATTCATTAAATAGAACTTGGCTAAGTTGACTGGGAGAGTTTATGTTCAAGGAGTGACCGACGTGAGACACTATACTTTCGTGTAGGATTTCCATGTCCGATTGTAATTCTTTTGACATACTTTCAAGGTTATCTTTTTCTAGAGTGATTCCGTTTCTTTGCATTTCAATAATGACTGGTATTAATGGCATTTCAATATTGCTCATGATATTTTTTGCAAACGAACTATCTATCTTTGGCTCAAAGTGATTCCACAACTGCAAGGTACAGTCCGCATCTGCAGCAGCATACGGATAGGCCTCTTCAATGGAAACATCACTGAACGATATTTGTTTTTTCCCTGTTCCTATCAATTCAGTTATAGGTTGCATATCTATACCCAGAAGAGTTTGGCTTAAATTTTTAAGACCTAATGAAGAGTTGCCGAGTAGATGCGCCCCAACCATGGTGTCAAAAGTTAGGTTTGTCACATGGATTCCGTATTTGGATAGGATCATTAGGTCGTAGTTGGCATTATGAGCGCACATTTGTTTATCAGGATTTTCGAATATAGGTTTGAGTTGTTCAATTACGTATTCTAAGGACAATTGCAGGCCTTCTGAATGCCCTACAGGAATGTACCACGCAGAACCTGCGTTAGTTGAAAAGCTAAGTCCTACTATGCTTGCTAGCATAGGGTTCAAATCGCTTGTTTCTGTATCGAACGCTATTTTATGTGCTTTCTGAAGAGACAACATCATAGAGTCAAATTTTTCTTGATTGTCTACGCAGGTATACACAGTATCGGTATTTGCTACTGGCTTGCTGATAGCCATATCACTATTTATTACCTGTTTCGTTCCAGGTATACGGCTAATAATACTATTGAACTCTAACTCTTTAAGTAGGGTGATTACTTGTTCCATATCATATCCGCCGAATAGGGCGGATTCGAAATCTACCGTAATCGGGACTTGGCGATCTATGGTCATTAACTCACGATTGTTAAACGCTATATTTTTACTCTCAGTTAGAGAAGTTTTTACACTAGGGGGATGAATAGATTCTAGGTTTTCGTATATCCCTTCCAGATTAACATACGAGTTCAGTAAGGCGATGGCTCGTTTTTCTCCTACTCTTGGAACTCCAGGTATATTGTCAGAATTGTCGCCCAAAAGCGCTTTAAAGTCGGGTTGTTGTCCTGCCGTTAATCCGTTGTAGCGTGCTATTAGCTCGGATTCACCGTACAATTTCCTATCCCTTGCGTTAGATCCCAGATCTACCTTGGTATATGGTGATATTAATTGGAAAGTATCTCGGTCTCCTGTGAGTATGATAGTTTCTAGACCGTGCTCTTCAGCTTGGGTGCTAATAGTTCCGATTAGATCGTCTGCTTCATATCCATCTAAAGAAAAAGTTGGGACAGCAAACGTTTCCATCATTTGTCTTACTCGTTCGAATTGAGGTTTGAGTTCTTCAGGTGTTTCTGCTCTTTGTGCTTTATAGTCAGGGAATGCTATATGTCTGAAAGTGGGCTTTGGTGTATCAAAAGTGATTATACAATGGCTAGGATTACGATCACTGATAGCCCTTAAGAAGATATTTAGAAACCCATATACCCCAGTAACATCTTCTCCTGTGCTTGATACTGTCAGATTATTCCCTTGAGCACTAATTCCTCTAAACGCTCTATGTATAATTGCGTGTCCGTCTATTAATATCAGAAGATTCTGAGCTGAAGAAGTATTGGTATCAAAAGGAATCTGCATAATAACCGTCCACTTAAAAATGATACTTCGTTATTATACCTCAGATGTATACGCGTCTACTGCATCAGCACCAGAGAAATAAAAGATGAGTGATACAATGAACATGTACGGAGAGTAATATGCCAATTTATGAATATTATTGTGAAGCATGTGGAAGCACTAACGAACACTTGGTATTCCCATGGTCAAAAGAAGAATCTTTGAATTGTAAAACTTGTTCTCATAAGGATATTAGAAAATTAGTATCCAGATTCTCTTTTAAATCTCCAGTAGATAATTTGAATTGGTTGCCAAGTAAAGAAACTTTGTCTGATGTTGATCGTTCAGATGCTTCATCTATGAATAATCATATAAGCCGGATAAAACAAGATAGAAATGGGGGCAACTAGCGATAGAAATGTTTCAAGATAATATCAAAAGCACAGCTCGGTACATTTATAGCCAGATTATAAATGATGCTGAATATGCTAATGAATGTAAAGTGTTATCTGATTTGTTAGATGGTTTGGATGCCCAAACAATGCTCAAAGACGATGCATCAGATTTGCTTGGAACTGCTTTGTATTTGTCCACATTATTATCCTCAAATGAAGGTCCTTCTGATTATCAAGACCTATTAGAGATTGTCAGTAAGATCATCAAGAAAGAGGGACAACTTATAAGACGTGGCAATTTGGAAAAATTCAAAGGTTTGTACGTAATTATTGATCCAGAGATTACCAATGATAGAGATCCCTTTTTGATTGCACAGGGCGCGGTATCAGGGGGAGCCAAAATACTCCAACTACGGGATAAAAATTCGGATAAAGGATTGATCCTGGAGTTAGCGCATAAATTACAAGAATTATGTAAAAATTCTGATACAGTATTGATCATCAATGATCATGCTGATATCGCCAAGGCCGTACAATGTTTTGGGTTGCATGTAGGACAGACAGACTTAAGTGTTGAAGCTTCTAGATCTGTATTGAATATTAACCAACACATTGGAAGGTCAAACAGAGAATTAGACCAATTGGAAGAGTCCCAATCGCTGGACATAGATCATGTAGCATTTGGCCCTATGTTTAGTACAAGGACAAAAGTAATAGATCGAGAACCTCAAGGTATTGAAAGGTTACAAGCGGCACGAGAGATTTCTAGTAAACCACTTGTTGCGATTGGCGGCATCAATATTGATAACATAGAAATGGTTATGGCTTGTTCCCCTGACGCAATCTGCGTCACAGGGGCAGTTGGATTAGCCGAAAATCCGGAAAAGGCCGCTAGGGCCTTGAGTAAGTGCATAGAGGTATAAAAGGAGTAGTTTGAGACTAGTTTTTTTAGGTACGGGTTCTGGTGGTAGTATTCAGAGATTTCATACTTGCATATATGTAGAATTAGCTGATAACAGAATACTTTTAGATGCATCATCTGGTAACTCTGCTTTGGTAAATGCTAGTAAATTAGGATTAGATCTGAACACTATTCACCATTTATTATTGAGCCATTCTCATCATGATCATTCGCGGGGATTGGAATATTTGGAATCTCATCGAAACGTCCGAGATATTCAGCAGGCACTAAATGTATATGGGTCTGATACTGCCCTCAAGGATGTTCGAAACTTTTTTAAAGCGATGAATAAAGATTTTGAAATAAATGATGAAGGAATTTTGAGGCAGGGAAAATCCTTCACAATTAAATGGAATTCGGTACATGAGGGAGATTCAAATAAGATTGGTGATATGCTATTTAAGTCCCACGCCGCAAAACATATAGTGGGAGCAGTTGGATGGCGTTTAGAATGCGGCAATGAATCTGTGGTGTTTTCAGGGGATACAGAATTTACAGAAAATACGATAATAGGGGCTAAAAATGCAGATGTTTTAATCCATGAAGCTTATGGACTAAAAGAAGATGCAGATCGACTCAAGATGGTGAAGCATTCTAGCGCTTATGATGCAGGATTTGTTGCTTTTAAAGCTGATGTGAAGCAATTAGTGATCACACACGTGAGTACTGATTATCATGGCAAAGAAGATTTACTGATAAACGAAGCAAGTGAGATATATAAAGGTCCAATAAGCGTGGCTTATGATTTGATGGATTTGAGTATATAAAGCCATACATTTGGTTTAAGGTTATAAGAATGAGGGTGAATAGTTATGGAAAACAGGGAAATTAGATATCAGTTTGGATCTCTGGATAGTATAACTCCAGAGACTTTTGGTGAGCCAGGTAATCGGACTTTCCGTTTATCATTAACGGTTGGAGGGAATACTGGCGTGGTGTGGCTTGAAAAGGAACAATTGTTTGAATTGGCTAAGTATTTCGAAGGATTGTGTAATGATAATCCTGACAGGCAAGATGATTTGGGATTTAGGGAATGTTTATTAGATGATGATTATCAACCAGTAGAATTTAAATGCAGACAAATATCAGTTAATTTTGAGAAAGACAATGATACTTTTTATGTGGAATGCAGGGAAGAAGGTGAAACTATAGATGATACATCTTCTTTGAATTTCTATATATCTGGAAGCCAAGCTTTACAATTTTCCGAATTAGGTATTCAGATATGCGAATCCGGTAGACCAATATGTCCTTTATGTCATAATCCAATAGATCCGGATAGTCATTTCTGTCCTAAATCTAATGGGCATTCTAAATTGTAATCACGTCGATATAAAGTACCTATGACTCAGCAAGAAACAGAAGTTCTAATATCCGGAGAAATGGTGTCTTGCGCGCTGACAGCAAAAGGCTCAAATTATACCTTTTTGGCTGAATTGGTTCTTGATGAGGAAAGAGTTTTAGCTATATACAAACCTAGAGATGGAGAGGCTCCATTGTGGGATTTTCCTTCAGGGACTTTATATAAAAGAGAATATGCTTCGTATGTATTAGATGATCTGTTGGGCTGGAATATAATACCTAAGACGATTATCAGGGAAGGGAAATATGGGATTGGGTCAGTACAAGTGTTTGTAGATCATGATCCTCATAATAATTATTATCAAGTTCAGGATAGACACCATGATCAATTAAAAAAAATAGCCTGTTTTGATTTGGTGGCAAACAACACGGATCGTAAAGCGGACCATATTATTATTGACACAAATGATAAATTGTGGGGAATTGACCAAGGATTAACTTTCCATGAGGACATTAAGATACGAACTGTTATATGGGATTTCCAGGGTGAAGATATTCCTAATGAATTACTTAAGGATATTGAAAAGTTGAAAGATAATTTACAAGATGATTCAATATCTCAGCGGTTTGAAGGCCTTTTGGATGAAAGGGAACAAGAATCGTTACAGGCAAGAATAGACTTGTTTTTGAAGTTCGGTAAATATCCTAGTTTGGGTTAGGGTTTTAGCATAAAACATGACGATGCCTTAAATAATATATAGGCGTTTTGCCCCTGGGATATATCTAAATCATCCAATGCTGATTTGGTGATTTTAGCGCGGAATTCACTTAGACCTGACTTGCATTTGAGCATTATACCTGAATGGTCCTGATCTATATGAATAACTTCTACTTCGAATACATTCCTGGCTGATATATGAGTAGGTCTTTTAGTAGCCACAATTATATCGGAGGCTTTAATACCAACTTGGATAGAGTCCCCGATTTGAGTGTCATACAGTGGTATTTCTACGTTGAGAGAGTGATATTGGCAAACAGTTATTCCGTTTGTTGAATCCCGTTCAGTTACTGTAGCACTAAATATATTTTCAATGTCTATTAGAGCTGCGGTTTGTAATTTTTGTGGTTGTCCTAGAATTATACTGGGTTCCCCAGATTCAATGAATTGTCCGTTATGCAATACATGTAATTGAGTTCCTAATGCAAGTGCTTCTTGTTGGTCATGAGTGACAATAATGGTGGGTATTTTAAATTCCTCATGGATACGTTTGATTAGTGTCCTCACAGATATGCGAAGCTCCGAATCCAAGGAAGTAGAAGGTTCATCTAACAATAATAGATTTGGCTTGATAGAAAGAGCTCTTCCTATTGCTACTCGCTGCATTTCACCTCCGGAAAGGTTGTTAACATTGCGGTCTCCCAAATCATTTATACTCAGAGTTTCAGTTATTAGATTTAAGAATTTCTTCTGAGATTCAGTCAGATGTTTAGGCATACCATAAGTGATGTTGTTAATGACTGAAAGATGCGGAAATAGCCGATAATCTTGAGGGACGTATCCTATTTTGCGCTTATGAGCAGGTATATATGTTTCAGTTTGTGTGTCTAGAATAACTTGTCCAGATATACTAATTTTACCCCGGTTAGGTTGTAATAGCCCGAGCAGTAATTTGAGGATTGTGGTTTTACCAGATCCTGAGGGCCCATATAGAATGAGTCGGTCACTGTCGGTCATTTTGATGTCGACTGACAAATTGAAATTATTGTTTATATAGTTTAATTGTGCTTCAATGCTATTCATTGCTTAAGACCGATACTTTGATAGTTTGGACGATAATAAATGGATTCCTAGGAGGATACACACTGAGACTATTAACAATATGAGAGATAAACTTAAAGCCGCATTCAGATCTGTTTCCATTGCTGTAAGTATTCCTAGAGGCATAGTTTGAGTCTTACCGATCATATTGCCTGCAAACATTAAAGTTGCACCGAATTCTGACAAACTTCTTGCCCATGTCAGAGCAAGCCCAGTTGTAAGCCCTGTCCAAGTTAAAGGGATCGTAATCCGCCAAAATGTGTACCAGGGTGATTTACCCAAAGTTCTAGACAAGTCTTCCAAATCATTATCAATTGCTCCAAAAGATATTCTGGCAGACCGAATATAAAACGGAGCTGCAACGAAGATTTGTGCAAAAATGACAGCGGTGGTAGTGAATGGAATTGTTATACCTAGTTGTTCAAGGGGAGCACCAATAATTCCTTGGCGACCGAATGCCATTAACATAGCTACTCCAGCTACTACTGGAGGTAAAATGATTGGTAGTTCGATGAACACGTCCAGGATTTTGAGTATTTTTGAATCTGATCTGGATATCATGTACGCCACAGGAGTTCCTACTACTACTATCACTATCACGCTAATGACACTTGTCACAATTGAGAGTTTGATAGCCTGTATGGTAGTCGGTGACAAAATGACAGTAAAAACAGAAGCTGATGATGCCGCTTTAATAATGAGAGCTAACAATGGCAACCCAATAAAACAGACGTATATACATATAATTAATACTCCTAGCGTATGGCTAGGTTTATTTATGTTTTGAGCTGTTTGAGTGCGATTTGTCATTCTGTGTCAAAACCATATTCTTGGAGAATGCTTTTAGCAATGTCAGATTGTAGAAAAGTTAAAAACTCATTCTGCAAATTGGAATTTCCTTCTTTCTGCCCCTTCACAGCATAATAGGTCCCCGTGACATTAAGCTCTTTAGGTATATCTATTGTGTAAGTGTGATTCATTACATGTTCCAATTGTGCATCGGATGAATATACTACCCCAACATCCGCTTCACCTAGTACTGTTTTCATCACAACTGATTTTACACTGTCCTCATACGATACGATATTACGGTATATAAGCTTTCTCAAATCATCCTTCGGGGTGATTGATTGTGGGGCTAGATTGGTTAAGAGTCGCTCGGTATACCTACCAATAGGTACAGATGAATGAGCAACAACGATTTTAATGTTGTCTCCAGCGAGGTCATTAAATTTTTCTATCTTGCCAATATTACGATTATTTACAATTATAGATAGTTTGTTGCTTGCAAAAAGAATGGGATCGCTATCGATTGTTCCTGATCGTTGTAGATGGGAAATTTGATTTAAGTCAGCAGACGCATAGATATCTACTTGGGCTCCATGAGATATTTGCATCATCAACTTTTGGCTCCCAGAGAAATTCGTTATGATCTCCGATTTGGGATGTATTCTTTCAAAAGAGAATGCTATGTCTGTATATGTGTCTTTCAAAGATGATGCTGCAAATATAATTAACGGATTCTTAGCTTCTTCGCCCTTATTGCTACTGCAAGCCAAACACATCACTAATGTTATACAGATGGTAATAACTGTATAGGTGATGAATGACTTATTCGAAGTAAAAATTGATGGCGTCATATAGTATTTTGTTAATTCATTTGATTAATTCTGATTATCTTATATAAAATACAAAAATCAAATATAGAGGGTTAGTTTATATGGCTTTAGTAAAATGTGTCACAGAAATGGGAATGGGAGTGGATGTTCATGGATTAGATTATACAAATACCGCCAAAAGAGCTGTGTTTGATGCTTTGCATCACAGTAGCTTAGGGTTTCAGAGACTCCTTGGTAAGACAGCTGATGATATGCGAGTAGATGTGACTATTGGTTCACCTAAGCCGGAAGCAGTAGATGGGGATGCAGTACTGGCATCATTACCTCACGGGACAGGATATATTAATATTGTCCATGGAGGTTTGGAAGTCCTGAATGAAGACGGCACGGATGGAACCTTAGTTTCCAATGCAATCATCATTGTAAGTTTTGATGACGGTAAGTAGATAAAAATAAAAAAGGACAGCATTTGCTGTCCTTTTTTATTGTCATGGAGACTAGTGGGTTTTAATACAAGCTTTGATGTTTTCCACGTGGTCATCCCCATCGATATCATGTTGAGATGAGATGTGGTTAACCATATCAGCGATGACGCCTTCATCAGTCTCTGCTTTTGCCACGTATCTGCATGGCCTGCCCTGTTTGTCCAGAGCAAGTGATAACATTGCATTGCAACGAGCGAATTGAATAGCCATTTTCCCCCCTTTAAAATGGTGTATTCAGGCTATTATACGCGAGATTAGTGGGTTTTGATAGACATCCTGATGTTTTCTGTGAGATCACTTCCGTCTATGTCTTGACACTCAGAAATGTGATCAATCATTGCTTTGATTACCCCTTCATCATCCTCTGCGGTCACCACGTGTTTGCAGTGTTTTCCGTCTTTGTCCAACGCATAAGATAGTATCGCGTTGCATCTTACAAATTTAGTTGCCATGTTGATTACCCCTCCTCAATGCATTTATTTTTTGGATTATAGCATTTTTGTATGAAGATTGGTAATGGTTCTCAATAAATCTTAATCGTCAATAATCGACCCAAAACTCCTAGTCAACGAAGCGAGTGGTTACTTGTGATTATGCCGGTTGTACGTTTGAGCTATCTTTTGCTTTCAAAAAGAACGATTTAATACTGCTCGGGGGAGAACATTCTGGATACTTCCTTAACGGGCGCCGGACATTAGTGTGTTTTGATGCATCCTTTGATGTTTTCAGTAAGATCAGTTGCATCTATTCCCTGGCATTCAGAAATATGTTCAATCATTTTTTGGAGTACCCCTGCTTCATCTGAATCCGTTATGATTTGTTTGCAAGTTTTGCTTTCTTTGTCCAAAGCATAGGACAGGATTGCGTTGCATCTTACAAATTTAGTTGCCATGTTATTTTCACTTCCTTAATACGTTTTATGCTGGGATTATATCATTTTTGTATAAGTAATGGGAATGATTCTCAATACAGTTTAATCTCGAATAGTCCTTCCCCATGCTCCGCCTCCGGGTGTTTGTATACTTATAATGTCACCTGGTTCTACATCTAAAGTTTCTTTCCCTTTGAGCATGAATGATTCAAAACCGGATCGGTATAGGATATTCTGCCCAGTTTCAGCATTACCTCCTCCTAAAGCTCCCGGAGGCGGGTTTTTACGGCGTTCAGAAAGTATAGTAACTCGAGCAGGGGATAGAAATTCGTAATCTCTTATGACACCATCTCCTCCAGAATGAAGGCCCTGTCCTCCTGAACCTTTGCGAATAGCATATTGTTTGATTCTTAACGGGAAAGCAAATTCTAATGCTTCTATAGGAGTGTTCATTGTATTAGTCATGTGGCTGTGAATTGCCGATTCTCCAGACTTGTTGGGTGTGCCTCCCATTCCTCCTGCAATTGTCTCATAGTACACAAAAGGAGAGTGAGTATGATGATGATGACCTCCAATGAGGATATTATTCATAGTACCTTGGCTGGATGCTGGAATTAATTCTGGTAACGCTTTAGCAAAAGCTGATAACAATATGTCAGTTATCCGTTGCGAAGTTTCTACGTTACCGCCTGCTACACCTCTCTGAGGAAGAGGGTTCGTTACTGTTCCCTCAGGTAGTGTGATGGTTACTGGTCTCAGACAGCCTTGGTTCGCGGGTGCTGCTTCCCCTACTATGCACCTAATCACATATAAACATGCGGAAGTTGTAACTGCTTTAGGTGCATTTATGCATCCAGGCCTTTCTTTGTCTGTGCCCGTGAAGTCTATATGTATTTGATCGTCCTGGACTGTAACGGTTACTTGTATTTTTACAGAGTCTTCCGTTAGTCCATCATCATCCATAAAATCCTCAGCTTCATATATTCCATTAGGTATGCCATTTATAGTATTCCGAGTGATGATTTCTGAATACTCAAGGATAGCTTCCATATGTTCTGAGATATTGGCAACACCGTACTTTTTAGTGATGTCTTCTAATCTTCTTGCTCCAATTTTTATAGAAGCTATTTGCGCTGATAAGTCTCCCCGTCGTTCATCTGGGGTCCTAGAGTTTCTGCAAATAAGGTCTAATATCTCTGTGTTGATAGATTCGTTATTACTCAATTTTATAGGTGGGATTATCAATCCTTCTTGATAAAGTTCTGTTGAGAGAGGTAATGATCCAGGCGTCATCCCTCCCACATCCGCATGATGACCACGGTTTGCAACATATCCGATAAGAGACTTTTTGATAAAAACAGGCGCTAGCATTGTGATATCCGGTAGGTGAGTACCACCCATGTAAGGATCGTTGAGAATGATAATATCGTTTAAAGCAATATTACTTCCAAATTTTTGTAATGCAGCTTCTACTGAAGCAGGCATGGCTCCTAGATGGACAGGCTGATGGGCTGCTTGGGCAACCATTTGGCCACTTTTGTCAAAGACCGCGCAAGAGAAGTCTTTACGTTCTTTGATGTTAGGTGAATAGGACGTGCGTTGCAGTGTAACTCCCATTTCATCTGCTATAGATATTAATAGGTTCTTAATCACTTCTAAACTTATGGGATCTACTGCCATCGTGTAACCTTCATATTGTTTTCAGATTAATTCTGAAGCAGAGGTTATTAAAGGTCAACTCCTAGTGCCTTCAATTTTTTTGAGATATAAGGTTTGAATTTCACGCAACGAAATTTTCATGTTAATAGTGCCTGTTTGGGTATATAGGAGGACTAGACTACTTCGAGAGTTAGATTGTCTAGTTCGTCTTTGTTTGCCACCCATCCAGGGAATACAGGGATGCTAGTGTCGAATTGAGTTATCAATGCTGGCCCTTTTATATTTTGTTCCAATTGAATGTCACTACGCTGATATATAGGCGTCATAAGACTAGTAGACTGAAAAAATATTGGCCTTTCATCTATCGGCATACCTATAGATGAAGATTTAGATATATGTGCAGTAGGTATTTGGGTTGTGCTAGGGAGTATTGCTTTTAGGCGTACATTTACCACTTCAATTTTTTGAGATGAATCAGAATAACCAAAACGTTGTTGATGGGCCGTTTCGAAATCGGTTGTTATCAACGTTTGTAACTCTTTACTGTCTTTTATACCAGATGTGGGGAAAGGAATTAATAGTTCGTAAGACTGGCCGACATACCTTATGTCTAAATATCTATTAAATTTGAGGCTGGAGGTGTCAAGACCTTCTGAGTTAAAGTCCGAACGAGCATTACTTTCCATACCGCTATATTCAGTCTCTAGTTGGTATAGCGTTTCTTCTCCTGGTGTCAGCATTACGGTTCTAGAGTAATCTTTAGTTACATCAGCTATGGCAACCCCTAATGCTGATAACACTCCTGGGTGAGGCGGTATAAATACTTTGGAAATCCCCATTTCAGCAGATAATTCGCATGCGTGAAGAGCGCCAGCTCCTCCAAAAGGTAAAAGGGCAAAATCTCTAGGGTCATGACCACGTTCTAGTGAAATAGTTCGGATTGCTTGTTCCATATTGGCGTTCACCACTTTTATGATGCCCAAGGCTGCGTCAGTTGCCGAGGAATTTATCTCGGTGGCTAGTTTTTGTATGGCCATAAGAGCCTTGTCAATATCTAGTTGCATTGTGCCTCCAAGGAAAAAATCCGGCTGTATTCTTCCCAGGATCAGGTTTGCATCGGTAACCGTTATATTATCCCCTATGCCATAGCAAGCTGGGCCAGGATCTGAACCAGCGGACGAAGGACCCACAGATAGTGAGCCCCCAGCATTTATTGCTGCGATAGATCCACCCCCTGCTCCGACGGTGTGTATTTCTATCATAGGAATACTTATGGGATATCCTGATATAGTGGATTGAGTCGTTTCTTGAATACGATCTGGGCATATAGAAACATCGGTTGATGTGCCTCCCATATCTATAGATATAATCTGGTTTATTCCTGCTTGTTTGGCAGTCCTGTAAGCGCCAACTACTCCTCCTGCTGGTCCACTTAGGATCGTTCGCACAGGCTCCTTGGATGCTAATTGGGAAGTTATACTCCCTCCTGAGGATTGCATCACCCGGATAGGATGTTCGACTTTGGTTGTCAGATTATCCATGTATTGTGAAACCTTAGGGCCAACATAGGAGTTTATAACTACTGTGCTGGTTCTTTCGTATTCACGAAACTCCGGTACGATTTCACTTGATATGGACACATAAAGTGAAGGAATTTTAGATTGTATGGTTTTTAATATAGACTGTTCATGAGCAGGGTTTAGAAAAGAAAATAATAGGCTTACAGCAACAGATTCTGCGTCGCTAGATTTGATTCCATAGATGATTTGTTCTAGTAATTCGGTATCTAAATCCTCAATGATAACTCCATTGCTGTCGGTTCGTTCAGAAATCCCATATCTCATTTCACGATTTGCTAATGGTTCTGGTTTTTGCACATTAAAATCGTATAAATCCTGTCGGTTTTGTCGTCCGATTTCAAGAACGTCTTCAAACCCTTTGGTAGTTATTAGAGCTGTTAGTGCACCAGTATTTTCTAATAGTGTGTTTGTAGCAATAGTTGTACCGTGAACAAATTCCCCAGATGTTATATTAAGGTGCTTCAAACCGTTTATAACTGCTTGTGAAGGGTCTTTAGGTGTAGAAGGCACCTTAGTGACGGTTATCTCTTCATTTTCTATTAGGATGATATCTGTGAAGGTACCACCTATATCTATGCCCACCAAACATGTGTCTTTCTGAACGTCTGTCATTGCCTTTTCTTAAGATTGATCCAAAGCTATTCGTAATCGCTTATTGATTCTGCCTTTGCTTTCGTGTCCTGTGACTTTGATGAATCCTACCTCCGATGTGTTTTTAACATGAGTTCCTCCATCTGCTTGGAGGTCGAGTCCACTGATATCTATTGTTCGTATTTCGGAAATAGCTTCTGGTAGGAGATTTATTTTTGTTCTTATCAGGTCAGGCACTTGGTTTGCTTGCTCTCTGGTTAGGAAATTTACTTCGATTGTTCTATTATCATTTACTTCGCGGTTGATAGTGTCTTCTATTTGCTCTGCAAACTCTGCGGTCATATTTTCAAATTCAAAATCCATTCGAGCAGTTCCAGGCTGCATGTCTCCGCCTGTGACCTGAGCTTTATAATCTCGCCATACTACTCCACATAAGATATGCAAGGCAGTGTGGGTTCGCATTAAAGTATACCGACGGTCCCAATCTATTTCGGCTGTTACTGACTGTCCTGTGGTGATGCCATGGTTATCCTCTACCCAATGGATAACTTCCCCTTTTACGTTTTGCACTTTGGTCACGGCTACATTTTGATTGCCAATAGAAATCACCCCGAGGTCATGAGGCTGTCCTCCTCCTCCAGGGTAAAAGACTGTTCTATCAAGTACTATTCCGTTATCTTCTACTATTTTTATTACTGTTGCATTTGTTGATTGAAGGTAGGAATCCTTGTGAAATAATAAATCCGTCATAGCCCCTCCGTTTGAAGGATTATATCAAAATAAAACCACATATTTATGAACGTTGTATATGTAAAGTGATGGTTGTCTTTCAAAACACAGACTGACATAATAATTCTATGTGTACAGTTATTCTATTCATAAGGTTGATTTGATGAAACTATCATGCTTGCAAGAAAATTTAAGTAAAGGTCTAGCTGTAGTAAGTAGAGCTGTAGCTACTAGATCTACTTTGCCAGTGACTCAGAATGTACTGATAAGTACAGATCAGTCGAGGTTAAAATTATCTGCTACTAATTTAGAAATTGCTATCACTACCTGGATAGGTGCTTCTATAGAAGATGAAGGTGCCATAACCTTGCCCGCAAGGATTCTTACAGAATTTGTTAATACCCTTGAGGGCGATAAAATAGATTTCTCATTGCCAGAAGGAAATGGAATATTAAATATTTCAAGCGGTAGGTCCAAAGCAACTATAAATGGTATAGATGCAGAAGAATTTCCTCCTATCCCTACAGTGCTAGATGGCATAAGAGCGGTTGTTAACGCAGGGGTTTTGAAGAAGGCCATATCTAGAGTGGCTTTTGCTGCAGCTACAGAAGAATCTCGACCAGTACTTACAGGAGTAGAGCTGAAAATAGAAGGAAATGACTTTAGCTTGGCTGCTGCTGATGGCTTTAGGCTGGCTGTGCAAAAAGATAAATTAACAGAGCCTATTGACGGTAATATTGAAGTTATTATTCCTGCCAGGACGATGAATGAATTAAATAGACTGGTTTCTGATGATTCCGAGGAAATTGAAGTGGTTATGACTCCCACGAGAGGTCAAATATTGTTTAGGAGTGGCGATATAGAAATAGTCTCTCAATTGCTTCAGGGTAACTTCCCAAATTATCAGCAATTACTTCCTGAGGAGCATTCCACGAGATCTATATTCGACACTAATGCTTTACAAAGAGCTGTACGGTCTGCATCAATATTTGCAAGAGATGGCAGCAACATAGTGAGAATGCAATTAGTTCCTCCCAGTGAAGAAGACGACAATGGGAAAGCTTTGATATCAGCCCGTTCTGAAGAAGTTGGGGATAATGAAGATGTTGTTGACGCTGAATCGTTAGAGGGAGAAGAATCCAAGATTGCTTTTAATAGTCGATATCTTATGGACGTACTTGCTGTCTTGGATAAGGGTAATGTTGTATTAGAGACTACTACCGCATCAAGCCCTGGAGTATTTAAGCCAGTTGAAGATGATGGTTACACTCATGTGGTGATGCCAATGTTTGTTCAGTGGTAATTATTATTTGAAGTCATTGTTAATAACTTCAGAGATCCCTTGTTCCGTATAACAATAGCAAGTATATGTGTTTCTTTTAACAACTACCCGACCCTTATACGATTAATTCCTTAACTCGCAATTATGATTTAGCTATATGTCTGTTTACATAATATTTCTGTTTGTTTTCGTAATATTTGTTCAAATTTGTTGCTATTTTCGTTTACGGAGTGTTAATTGGACTGGATAATAGTTGTGGTATTTAAAAATTACACTTCTAACGGAGGTAACTATGGATTCATATACACCAAATAAGGTGGGGGGCTTATGCCTCATTATCGGGCCGGCACTTGCAACGCTGACATATATATTAAGCGAATTTCTGTTTTCAACTGGAGCGGGGCTTTCCCCAGCGGACTTCAGTGGTCGCGCAGATGCAATTGCAAATGCTTTAGCCTATGAAAGACTTATATTGTTGGTTATACCAGTGGCATTAGTGTGCGCATTTAATGGACTCAGGGTAGTACAAGGAATGTGTAAAGCTGATGGAGTAGGAGATGGATTGACAGGATTAGGTCTAATTATGTTCTTGTTTAATGTCATCGTCATTGTTGTGGCAATAGGAGCATTCCAAGCTTTTGCTTGGGTTGGAGCTAACGGTGATATTGCCGCGATGCTTGGAGGGGTTCAAACTATGGGAGGATTGATAGGTTCTGTAGGCGTAATGTTGTTTGCATTGGGTCTTTCTACCAGAAGCGAATTCAATAAAATCTTTTCCTTAGTAATTGCTATATTGTTCGGTATCAGTGCTATAACTTCTGTGATTGCGATGAATGATACCAGTTCATGGGAAATCATCAGTGCTTATTGGGGATTAACCTATATTGCGATATCTGCGTATTCGATTCATCTTGGATTAGTTATTAGGAAAAAATAAGCTAACTAGGCTGTCAATTTTTAATAATTATAATTAGCGCATAGTTCGCAGGTAGATTCTGGGATCAGTCCTAGGTGAATTAAGGTTTTAAATATCTTGCATCCGAAACAGTAACCTAGCGCTGATTCCAGAAATGCGAATAGAGACAATATTAATAAAAATATTCCGGATATTATGGGATATCCCAATGTCATGCTAACCAAAATGATAGTCGATGTTATTAAACCGATCATTTGGGCAAAACGTTTGGGCGGGCCAGGTACAAATTTTTCGTTGAATGGTGTGTTAGGTACTATGATTTTGGTGACTAATAACGCCAATGGACTTAATTTTGGCCCGAAACCAACCCTGGCTGCGAAGCCGTATAGCAACATGACCATCGGTACATAAGCGATAGATGTTTGATATAGGACAAGTACAAATGCTACTAAGGATATGCTAAGTACTCCTAGCGCTACAAATCGAGCTGCTACATCATTGATTAATTCAGGAAAAGGGAAATATTTTCCTATTCGATTCATGTTGGCGTGCTCCGAAAAATTGACAAATTGTTGAAAGAATACTACTACAAACGATGTAATTTGAAAATTGAAATAATCGGATAGACATCAACATGTAGGTTAGGTAGAATTCGCAAACGATTTAAGTGCTGGAGTACGTATGGATGAACATAATCTTCGAAATACTAACAAAACCAGAGTAATTAGAAATCCTTCACGAGGGATTTATGACAGAGAAACCGCTTACAACATCATAGATAGTACGCCTATGTGTCATGTGGCGTACACAATAGATTCAGAGCCTTACCTAACCCCTACGTTTCAGTGGAGAAAAGGTGATTGGATATATTGGCATGGTTCATCTGCCAGTAGGTTTTTGAAAGCAGCCGAATCTACTCCTGTAGCGATCAATATATTTCAATTTGACGGGTTAGTTCTGGCTAGGAGCGGTTTGCATCATTCCGCTAATTATAGATCAGTGACCTTGTTCGGGGTTGCTGAATTAATTAGTGATGACACTAAAGAAGAAGTTTTGAAGGATTTTGTAGATAATCTTATACCCGGAAGATGGGAAACTTTGCGTGAGATGAGACTACAAGAAGTTAGAGCGACTATGATACTCGGCATGCCCATTGATGAGGGTTCAGTGAAAATCAGGTCAGGACAACCAGTAGATGATTCAGAAGATTACGATCTCCCGATTTGGGCTGGTGTCATTCCATTCCATACTTCGATAGGGAAACCGATTCCTGATCCAGCTTTATCTCCTAAAATTAATTTACCAGACCACGTTAAACAATTTAAATTAGATAAAAGCGTTGATTAAATAATTATTTAATGGCGAGTATAGACACACTGTAAACAGAGCTCATCCATTCATGTTCTGATTCTGGTTGATAAACTCGTTCCGAAACAGTGTTAACAGATGTGAAGCCCGCGTTATATATAGCTTCTAGATAATTATCCTTAAGTAGAGCGCCAGATAGGCAATGACACCAGTTCTCATCAGTTAAGGCTTCATCAGGTAAGTTTTCTGAAAGAACTATATCGCAAATTTGGAGTCTTCCCTGAGTTTTTAGGATACGGAACGCTTCTTCAAACACTTTGGTCTTGTCAGGCACAAGATTTATTACGCAATTGGAAAGTATAACGTCCACCGATTCAGAAGGAAGATTCGTTTGATCTATTTGATTCTTAATAAATTCGACGTTTTTGATGCCGAGTTTGGCTTTATTTTTATTAGCTAGGTTAATCATAGCTGGGGTCATGTCTACTCCGTATACTTTTCCATTAGGTCCAGTCTGTTTGGATGCTAAGAAACAATCTATGCCTCCTCCACTGCCTAAGTCTACAACTGTTTCGTTCAGACGGATGCTACTGATGGTCAAAGGATTGCCACATCCTGCGGAGACTTCAGTTACTGTAGGTATTAATAATGAAAGTTCTTCCGTATCATATTCTGGAGAATTATTAGCATAGCCATTTTCTCCTTCTCCGCAGCAGCTGTTTGAAGAATCTGCCAAAGCAGTATATCGATTAGCTACATTGGTTAGGATTTGATTATTGTCAGAAGTTTGCACTAATTGTTTTTGACCCCCATTGCGTCAGCTCCATCAACCTCTAGTAGGAAGTTAGCATAATTTTCGTAAGATGACATATTTACCATCATATGTTGGCCAGTCGCTGCAACGTCACGGTAACATTTTTGCAATTTGCTATCAAGGTACAATGCGCCGCCGCCACCATATTTGAATGCGATTTGGGTTACTTCTTCAGATACCTCTGTCGCATAGACCCCAGAATTGCGCATTTCGCTTTGGATTAATGGAGGTGGGACGGTTTTCTGAGTTGTATATTCCCAGGCTTTAAGATGACTTTCTTTTACTAGAGCTCTTGCAGCTGCTAGTTTTGTTTGTGCGAATCCTAGGTCTTTCTTAAAATATCCTCTTTCTGATACTGCTTTCAAATCGGAGTTGTATCCTCGCATTTTACTTTTGGATATTTCCACTATTGTTTCTAAAGCCCGTTTTGCGATCCCGAGTGCAACTGCAGCATGGTCTACTGTAACAAATCCGGGTCTGCCTAAATAATTCATGGGGCCGCCTCGTAGAGGAACGTCGTCATTAATTGGAAAAGTAAATTCATCTGACACGAATAGATTGTTTGCTGAATAGCTGCAGCTTCCAGTTCCTTTTAGTCCCATCACATGCCAGTTATCATGAATCGTTAAATCCGAAGTAGGCATACACGCTATTCTTGGACAAGCAGGTTTTTCATTTTCTACGATGAATCCTCCAGAAACCCAGGTACTTTGATTGATTCCGCTCGAAAAATACCAGGTGCCTGACAAAATGAACCCTCCGTTTGTTTTTGTAGCTTTGCCTGAGGGACTTGGGACGCTAGCAGCTAGTGGAATTTCGTTGTTTTTAAACATAGTGTTTATAGCTGATTGAGGAAGGAATGCCCCGGGCCTACCGATAGCACTATTGCCTATCATAGTGTTCCAACCGATAGCTCCATCTATTCTGCTTAATTCTTCTATTACGTCCATATATGTAACAATATCAGCATCAATACCTCCAAGCTCTGATGCTAATTTCATAGTGAACAGTCCATGCTCTCTGAGGATTTTAACAACTTCCATAGGTAGTTTACCCAGGTTGTCTGAATCAGCACATTTACTTTCTAGCTCGGGAGCTAGTTGTTTAACTATGTCTAAAAGTGTGCGATGTTGTGTCATGTGCAAATTCCAATAAATTATTGTAATTTTGGTACTATCAGGCCTTAAGTCCCATTGGATCTGCTCCTTCGATGTCCAAAAGAAAGTTAGCATAATTTTCGTAAGAGGAATTATTAACCATCATGTGCTGAGCGGATGCAGATAGATCTCTAAAATATTTTTGTAGATTGTTGTGTAGATATAAAGCAGTACCACCACCATATTTAAATGCCATGTGTGCCACTTCTTCGGAAGTTTCTGTGGCGAAAACACATGCATTTCTCATTTCGCTTTGAATCATAGGAGGAGGGACTTGTTTCTGTTCGCAATATTTCCATGCTTTGAGGTGAGTTTCTTTGACTAGAGCTCTTGCAGCTGCCAGTTTTGTTTGTGCCAATCCTAAATCTCTTTTGAAAGAATCTCTTTCTGAGACATTCTTTCTGTCTGTGTTGTATCCTCTTGTCTTAGTTTTTGATATTTCAATGATGGTTTCTAGCGCTTTTTTAGCTACTCCTAGTGCAAATGCAGCGTGATCCATTGTTACGAACCCCGGTCTTCCTAGGTAATTTATTGCCCCACCTCTTATGGGTTCATCATTTGTCATGCTCCATGTGAAACTACTTGGTACGAATAGATTAGAAGTTGAATAACTACAACTTCCGGTACCTTGTAGTCCCATAACCTTCCAGTCGTCATGTACTGTCAATTCATTTTTTCTTATGCAGGCAATCCTATGATTGAATGGAGTTTCGTTAGTAATAGTGAATCCAGCTAACACCCATTCGCTATGCTCTATCCCGCTTGAAAATAACCATTCTCCAGTAAGTAAGTATCCACTTTCGACCGGTATAGCTTTACCTGATGGTTGCATCACACTTGAGGCTAGCGGTACTTTTTTGTCTTTAAAAATAATTGATGTGGCTTGGTCGTCTAGAAAAGATCCTGGCCAGCCTATGCTGCTATTTCCAATCATAGTGTTCCATCCAACTGATGAATCAATTCTACTTATTTCTTCAATGACATCCATATAAGTGATTATGTCTGTTTCCAGCCCTCCTAGTTCACTTGAGAGTTTCATTTTGAAGAATCCCTTTGAAGCAAGGATGCTAATGATTTCGTCAGGAACTTTGCGAATATAGTCAGATTCTACTGAATATGCTGCTAAAATATCTGCAATCGGGCCTATATCATCAATTAGACTCGTATTTTGGGATGCAAGTGCCATGGCTACACCTAATCGTCGAGTATTGTTTGATTATACTATGTTTCTAGATTTTTGGGCATATTAGCTTCCCAATTAGGAATTAGGATTTCTTTAGTTGAGGACATACTGAATATTATCAATGCTCCCAATAGACTAGCTCCTCCAGAAAAACAGATCGTCAAAGTATGTGAACCAGTTAGATCATATAATGGCCCTCCAATATATCCTCCCACGGCCATACCGAGACCAGCTCCCATTATTTGCCACCCATAGGACCTACCAAATGACCCACGGCCATAGTATTGTCGGTTTATGACCGCAAATGCGGATCCTTCTCCGCCATATCCCAATCCCCATATTACAGAGAATAAGTAAAAGTGCCACGACGCATCAGACCATATTAAAAAGAATATAGGTATAGCTTGCCAAAGGAACATGACGAACATGGTATTTCTTGCTCCTAATCTCTCTGCAATGGCAGGCGTTATAAACCTTGTTATAGAACTGATGGTAAAAAACATAGAGGCTGCTATCCCAGCGGTGGAATATGACACTCCAGCTGTCACGGCTATAGGGATGAATTGCATCATCATTACAGCGTGACTTACGCATCCTAAATGGTGGACCACTACCAGTTTCCAGAATTCTGATGTACCTTGCACGGCTTTTGCATGAACTTGTTGTCGAAGTTTTTCTAATGGTTCATTCTTTGATGGTTGTTCATTGAATGCCTCACTTGACCCATATGGAGTCATGCCATAACTCTGTGGAGTGCTTCTATAAAATATAAGGAGGAAGAACATGGCTATACTCCCTCCAATACTTATAAACCAAAAAGTATTTTGAACACCTAATATAGGGAGTACAGAGGTTAAGAATAGAGTAGTGATTCCTGGTCCAAATCCTTGGGCAGCTTGCACTATTCCAACCGCTACCCCTAATTGTTTATCAAACCAGTATGAAATTGTCGTTATTAGAGAAATATTAAGGCAGGCATGGGTGATGCCCATGAAGATTCCAAAAGACACCCAGATGTGCCACACATCGGTAGCAAGGGCTGTTATTATCGCTCCTATAAGAAAAGATACGATACTAATAAAAATTAGGAATTTACCGCCATAACGGTCATTTAGCATACCTACATAAGGGGAAAGTAAAGCTCCGGCGACAGCAGATATTCCATAGGCTGCAAGTATAGCAGAGTGACTCCATCCATATTTTTGTTCTAGTGGATTTATCAATGCACCAAAGGCCTGATTTAAAGTACCACCAAAAAGATAGAGTAATACGGACAGTAAAACTATTATCCAGCCGTAATGAAGTTTAAAACTCACTGTTTAATCCCTTTATATCTGTTTATTTACTCACGCAAATCTTTTATATTAGCTAAGTCAACATACGGTCCACTATACACTTAAATATACGAGATACATATACAAGAGGAAGGATATTTTGTTCGGAAGATTCACTTTAAACATTTTAATTTTGGGGTTATTGGTTCTAGCTTTTGCCAGTGTGGCATGTTCAGGGGCATCAGAGTCTGATGGTACAGTCGAACCCGTCATGAAATCAGCAACTATTGTCCCTACTTCGGTGCCAATAGCTAACACACCGACTGTTGCTGCTAATCCAGTTAGCACGCCTAATATTGTTCAAGGTAAATCCAACGAAATTGTTGCTGCTGAGGTAATTGAAATCCCCGATCCTACCCCGATGGAAATAATCAAAAACGTTGAACCTACTCAAACGCCAATGCCAGAACCTACAGTGCAAAAATATATCAGTAGATTAGTAGGCAAAATTAATCATGTATTTTCTGATGGGAATATTGCAGAATCGGACTGGTTTAAAGGAGCATCCCAAGAAGCTTTGTTCAATCCCAATTTTGTCTCTGCTAGTAGTGCCGGATCGTATTTTGGTGCTAATGATTTGGTTATCGGAATAAATCATAACGGTGTACAGAAGGCCTATCCCGCAAAGTATATGGAAGTTTATGAGGTGATTAACGATAGGTTTGGCGATGAAGCTATCTTGGTGACTTATTGACCATTATGCTATACGGGAATGGTGTATTCCCGCACAATTCAACAGGAAGAATTAGTCTTTGGACACGCTGGCAGGGTACTTAGAAATGCACTAGTGGTTTATGATTCTAAATCAAATAGTTTGTGGAGCCAGTTTGTAGGAGAAGCTGTACAAGGCCCTTATACAGGCACTAAGTTGGAATTAATTCCGAGTATGATTACAACTTGGTCCAAATGGAAGGAAGAATTTCCTAATACTCTAGCTATAGAGACTAAAGAAGCCACAATGATGCAGAAAATGATGCAAAATTTTAATACCTCATATTACAAAAGTTCTACTGCGGGTATGCAAGGGGAATTTGTGGAAGATGATAGGTTAGCAGATAAGGCGCTTGTGATCGGATATGCGGATGATAAAAATTCTAAAGCATATGAATTAAATTTGATGACTACAGATAGGGTTATAAATGATGATGTTGGGACCGTCCCATTGGCTGTGTTTTATCATGCAGGGACTAATTCCACGAGGGTATTTGATCGTTTTATCATGGGACAACAACTGACCTTTGAGTATGAAGGGTTGAAGGATGGCACAGAAACAGCAATTGACCTAGAGACAACTTCTTATTGGAACATGCTTAATGGATTGTGTATTGATGGACCTTTAAAAGGAGCTAACCTGCAAGATATGCCAAGTCACTTGTCATACTGGTTTGCATGGACAGACCATTACCCAGATACTGGTTTATATGGTGATTAAGCGAATATCCGATTTAAATTACTGTAGTGATTTGGGTTTAAATCATGACCTGCGAATCCTGAAAATGTTGCCTCATATCTGTGGGCTCTGAATACAGCGTTTGAATATCCAAATACACTTCCTCCGGCACTAGTAGGGCTATAAACAAAATGCGGACTAATATATTCCCAGACTATATCCCCTGAAGAAGTTATTTCAAATAATCTGCCAGGAGCTCCTTCACAAACTAATGTATTACCGTTAGGAAGTCGTTCGGCGTTACTGATGTTGTAACTATAAAACGACATTGCTGGGTCCCCTAAGTACTCCCATTCAATCTCATCATTACTCGGATTTACTTCGATAAGTCTGGAATAGTTCATCCCTCTACGATGAGCTCCATTGTCGAATAATAAAATATTTCCGTTACTAAGCATATTTGGATTATGCTGATGAGACACCTTGCCTGGTCCCCATTTCCATTTGTAAACACCGGTTTCGTTATCGACTATGCCTATAGTGCTTGTTTGTCTGAAACTTACCAAGAAATCACCGTCATTTGTAAAATCTAGTGAGTTTGCATGAGTCCATTCTTTTCGATTTTCTAAGAAGCAAATCTGGTCCTGATCGAAATCTAGATTTTCCCAAAGACGCACTTCCTTAACTAGGTTCCCTTTGGGGTCTACTTCTATAATTTTGTCGCCGTACATATGGGTTGCACTGTTTTCATCAACGTATCCGCCTATTACATTAACTGCTACAGACTCTGGAAGGATCTCCCAGGCTAGAGCAATAGTATTTCCGTTAGATAACCGTCTGAAGTCGTGATGGAGCATAGTGTTTTTGTATTCCCAGACTACATTACTTTCCCAATCCAATTCTTTGAGAGACTTTGACGATCCACCCATTCCTTCAGCTTCATCAGCCACTCCGCTGCGCAATAATAGATTTCCATTTGGAAGGAGCCTAGCATACATAATGCCATCTAAATCTTCCCATCGGTGGCATATGTTTCCTTTCATGTCGATCAGGTTTGTCCATGTGCCTCCCCTGGTAGATACTAGTGTGTATCCATCTAGAGCCCTTTGAGGAGAATGATAAATCAATCCTGTATTATGATGTCTTGACCATCCCATAATTACTCCAAATCATTTTCTGTATGTTGCAAATTGTAATACAGGAAATTTTAAATTTAAAATAGCTGAATTATTACCCCTATTCTAGTTTTAATGTAGAATTGGAGTCAGTGAGTATCGGTTGCATTAGTGGCGACCCCGATGGGATTCGAACCCACGATCTCTGCCGTGACAGGGCAGTATGTTAAACCGCTACACCACGGGGCCATAAAATAAATCAGTGCAAGTCAGTTTATTGCGATTTCGTACTAACTGTCAAGAAGATTTTAAAAAACTGGCTTATAGTTAAAATTCATAGGAGGACATGTTAATGTCTACACAGGATAAACTCCCTCTGCCTTTGAGAAATATAAGAGTATTAGACCTTACCCATATTGTCGCTGGGCCTTTTTGCTCAATGATACTTGGAGATATGGGGGCAGAAGTCATAAAAATAGAGAGACCGGGAACGGGAGAACAGGCCCGTGCGAATCAACCCATAATGCATAATGATAAAGGCGAATCCATCAGTGCTAGATTTTTGGGTGTAAATCGAAATAAAAAAAGTGTATCGCTAGATTTGAGAGATTCAAGAGCTAAGAAAGCATTTGAGAAAATGATTAGAGAATCAGATGTGTTGATAGATAACTGGGGCCCAGGAGCTATGGATCGGCTGGGTTATTCGTATGATGTGCTCAAATCCATTAATGAAGGTTTAGTCTATGCAAGTATAACGGGTTATGGGGCTCATGAAGAATATGATGGTCCTTATTCGGATTGGCCAGCAAATAATCCATGCGTACAAGGAATGGGCGGATGGATGGAGTCTACAGGTGCTCCTGATGGTCCTCCCCATATGGTTGGGGATAACATGGGAGATTCTATCCCAGGTTTATGGGCTGCATTAGGGATAATGATGGCATTAGAAACAAAACGGCAAACAGGGATTGGGCAGCATGTTGATACTGCCATGTATGACTGTATGGTTGCTCATACTACTAGCAGTATGCCTTATTATCAGGCAACAGGGACCGTTACAACTAGAGCCCGTGAGAATATGATCTCAGCCCAATTGACCTTGCAAACAAAGGATGGTTATGTGGTTCTAGCAGGTGCTCGAGGTAGGGATAAATGGAAACAGCTGTGGGAACTGATTGGAAGACACGATTTGTTGGATGATCCTGGATATCTCGGAGAAGGAGGAAGTGGTCAGTTTTATTTTGACAACGTGATTCCGGCTATTGAGGCTTGGTCAAAGGAGCAGAATAAAAAATTTGTTTCGCAAACACTTATAGACTTTGGATTTTCCATGGGAATGGTACAGGATGTGAAAGATCTGGATCAATGTCCTCACTTAGAAGCAAGGAAAATGTTTATTGAAACTGGAGATACTTTAGGTGGTACTTTTAGAACTGTAGATACTCCATTCCGGTTAACTTCCACAGAGTCAATCACACATAAAACCCCCCCGACTTTAGGAGAAGATAATTATGAAATACTTAAGAGTTTGGGAGGGCTCAGTGATTCGGAATTAACAGAAATGAAAGATGAAGGTATCATCTAATGATGTGCTATCTGTGTATAATGAATCACAAATACGTGTACGAGGTAAATAGGGTTGTTTAAAGCTCCAAGAGGGACTTCCGATCTGCTGCCAGATAAACAAAAATTTTCTAGGCACATTGAAAGTATAGCTAGTCAATTATCTTCTCTATACGGGTATTCAAGGGTTGATACTCCTACTTTTGAAGACTCCTCTCTGTTCGTTAGGTCGGTAGGCGAGGGTACAGATATAGTAGACAAGGAAATGTACTCCTTTGATGATAGAGGTGGAGATAGTATGACTCTTAGGCCAGAAGGAACTGCCTCCATATGCCGTGCCTATCTTGAACATGGTATGCATAATTTTGCTCAGCCTGTCAGGATGCATTATTTTTGCTCAGTATTTAGGTACGAGAGACCTCAGGCAGGCAGGTATCGTGAACACCACCAGTTTGGGATAGAGGCTATTGGAGACCCAGATCCATCTATAGATGTTGAAATCATTAAATTTGCGCACGACTTGATTACAGGCATTGGCCTTAATCAAATTAATTTGTTTATTAATTCAATTGGGGATTCAAATTGCCGACCTGCTTATGTGGAATCACTCAAAAAATACTACGAGACTTACAGGGATGAGTTGTGTAAAGATTGTTTAACGCGTATAGATCGTAATCCTTTGAGATTATTGGATTGCAAGAATGAAGAGTGCTCGCAATTGTCTATTGAAGCGCCTAAATCAATAAATTACTTATGTGAAGAATGTGAATCTCATTGGGAATCGGTTCTAGATTACCTCAAAGAATTAGAAATCCCTTATACCATTGACCATAAATTGGTCAGAGGCTTAGATTATTATACAAAAACTGTATTTGAGATCCAGCCTAAAGATGTCGGCGGTCAGTCCACTATTTTAGGGGGCGGTCGATATGATGCTCTTATTGAGCAAATAGGTGGAAGAGCTGTTCCAGCTATGGGTTTCGCTACAGGTATTGAACGATTGACATTAAATTTGATTAAAGAGTCAGTGGATATACCTGATATCAAGTCTCCCAAATATCTGGTTATAAATGTCGGAGATAAAGCTCGCATACGCGCTATCAAAATAGCCGACCAGATCCGAGAAAAAGGAACTGGAGCTATGGTAGCGAATGGCACTAGAGGCTTAAGAGGACAAATGAGGCAAGCTAATTCACTGAATGTGCCCTTTGTCATAATAATAGGAGAATCAGAATTAGAACGAAATGAGTTGGTTGTGAAGGATATGGCCACGGCAGAACAGAACATATGTTCTATAAGTGACTTTATGTCTGCATTATGATTGTAAATATATCTGAGCCAGCTGAGGAATAAGAGGATTGGATGTTCACTAAACGAATTATTCCGTGCCTAGACGTAGATAAAGGTAGAGTTGTAAAAGGTACTAGTTTTATCAATCTACGAGATGCAGGGGACCCTGCGGAATTAGCTGCTTATTACAACGAACAGGGATGTGATGAGCTTGTTTTTTTGGACATTACTGCTTCCTCGGATGATCGTGACACTATGATTAGCGTTGTTGAACAGGTATCTGCCGAAGTGTTTATACCTCTCACTGTTGGAGGTGGCATTCGTTCTATATCTAATATTCGGAATATGCTAAGAGCTGGAGCGGACAAGATTTCGTTGAACACTGCTGCGGTTAAAAAACCTCAACTGGTGCGAGATTCTGCTTTAGAATTTGGATCTCAATGTATTGTTGCAGCTATAGATGCGAAACGTAATGGGGACCAGAGTGGATGGGAAGTATATGTAAACGGTGGTAGAACTCCAACCGGTTTGAATGTGATTGAATGGGCTAAGGAGCTTGTTGATTTAGGAGCAGGCGAATTATTGTTGACTAGCATGGATACAGATGGCCAACAAACAGGATATGATCTGGATTTGCTTAAATCGGTGTCTGAATCTGTTTCAGTTCCAGTAATAGCCAGCGGCGGGGCAGGAGAAATGGAGCATATTTATAATGCGTTTGAGCATGGCAAAGCGGATGCGGTTTTGGCCGCTAGTATATTTCATTTTGGCAAATATACAGTCAAAGATGTAAAAAAATATCTTAATGAGCAAGGAATATCAGTAAGAATATGAACGATAATACTGCGGGAAAAATAAAAGTTGTGTTGTTTGATATGTTTAATACGTTGGCAAATAATTCTACGGAATTTTGGTCTGACGAATTCGAGAAATTAGTAAAGCAATACAATATATCTGTGGGGGCAGAAGAATTTTGGAATATATGGAGAGAAGGAGATAAAGAGTTTTCACGCTCAAGAATTGCCTTAGATTCCGGATTTATATCTTATCTGGATGGATGGACCAATAGTTTTGACTATGCCCTAAAACAAACCAAATGCCAAGGGAATGCTAGAGCAATGGCCCAAGATTGCATTAATGACTTGGGGAAAAGACCTTTATTCCCCGAAACAGAATCGGTCCTTGATACACTGTCTCAACGATACAGAATTGGAGTTGCATCCAATGCGGACAACAGTTTTCTTCATCCAGTGATTGACAGAATAAAACTCAATTTAGCTGTGGTTGTTTCGTCGGAAGATGTCCAATCTTATAAACCTATGCCACAAATTTTTCTAGAATCTTTAAAATTACTAAAAGTGGAACCTTCTGAAGTTCTGTATGTGGGGGACAGGCAATATGAAGATGTCCAAGGTCCTGCTTCAGTAGGCATGAATGCTGTTTGGGTGAACCGTAAAAATGAACCAGTAGATCAGGGTTTACCTAGACCACATGCCGAAATTACCGATTTGACGGGACTTCTAGATGTGCTTAAGAATTAAAGGGATAAAGGTTTACGTATGAAGATTGATTTGACACTTGATGGAAAAGGATTAATTCCTGCAATTGCTCAAGATAGTGAAAGCGGGGAAGTTCTTATGTTGGGTTATATGAATCCTGGCACCATAAAGAGAACAATTGAAGGCACACAAGTTTGGTTTTATAGTAGGACTAGGGAAGATCTTTGGCATAAAGGAGAAGTTTCAGGGAATTATTTGAATGTGGTAGAAATTTGGACTGACTGCGATGCAGATGCATTGCTATTGAAAGTTAAGCCAGATGGCCCTACATGTCATACCGGGGTGGTTTCTTGTTTTTTCAATCAAGTGACAGAAGTACCAACAGGGTATAAAAAAGCTAGAGAGGACTCCGGAATTTTGGAGGATCTATATTCCACGATACAAGACAGAAAAGCTTCAATGCCAGAAGGTAGCTATACGACACAATTATTTCAAGATGGTATAGATAGAATAGCTCAGAAAGTTATTGAAGAGGCAGGAGAGACTGGACTGGCTAGCCTAAGAGATAATAGAGATAATGTTATTAATGAATCCTCCGATTTGCTGTACCATCTTCTAGTTTTACTTTCTGAATATGGTATTGGATTGAATGAAATTTGGAATAACTTATCTGACAGGCAAAAATAGAATTACAATTTTATTTGTTCATTGGCTATATGACTGGAATAGCCAGATAACGAATACCGTATCAATGGGGCATTGCCGATTATAGACACCTGATCACCTTTTACTATACATCCAGACTCGATGGAGATTCCATAAATGACCGCATTGGGATGATTGCTAAACACTGTATCAAGTAATGAATTATAAGTTTCTTGGTGATTTGAATTTTCGTGATGAGGCAGTATCCCTAAGTTAGATATTAGGCCCAGTCCCGAGCCCCAAGTATCCTTTGGAGGATTCTTGAGTAATTCTCCCATAACCATTGCCCCAGCACTGGAACCGGCTAAAACCATTCCCTGCTGTGAACGTATCATTATTTCTTGCAAGATTTTACTATTCAACAACGATTGCAATAAATATTGGGGGTTACCTCCTGGCAAGTATAGAAGATCGCAGTCTGAAAGTTGTCCCAAATTTGCCTGGTTATTGGCTTCATTAAAATTGGTGATCATGAGCTTGTTAGCTTGATGCCCTAATGATTTGAAGTAAGTGATTCCATTTTGTGCTGCTATGTCAGGATGGTGTTCATTCGCGGTTGGCAATATCCGGATGATTGGGTTGTCTTTGCCAACTGTTTCTAGTATTTTCTTATCCGCTATTACGCAGTTCTGTGTGAATTCATTTCCTCCAAGTAATGCGAGTGTTGCTGGATTTAACATAATTGCCTTTTTACGATTTCTTTTTTGATAGTATACTAGTTGTGGATTATTGTACTGCATTAATCCAATTCAGTTATTTAGTTTTATGCTTGTGGAATCGAATATAAAAGAGAAATTGCGTGATGTCTTATTTGGATGCCTGAAAAAAGTATCTGAAAATCATAATATCAGTCTGGATGAAATTGGTTTTGTAGAAATAGATCGCCCTGCTAATTTAGAACATGGAGACTATGCAACCAATCTTCCGCTCAGACTAACCAAACAATTTAAGAACAATCCCATGGTAATTGCGAATCAAATCGTATCTGAATGGCCTGAGACCGATTTCGTGTCGGATGTTTCTGTGGCCGCACCAGGGTTTATAAATTTCAAACTTGATGACAAATGGTTACAGAATCGCGTTACACAGATTATTGAAGATGGGTCATGTTTTGGTAATAACACAGTAAATGATGCCAAGCATGTGATGATAGAGTTTGTAAGTGTTAATCCAACAGGGCCAGTTCACGTTGGTCATGCTCGTGGAGCGGTTATTGGTAGTTCGTTAGCTAACATAATGAGTGCCGCTGGTTACCGTGTCACAAGAGAATATTATATTAATGATGCAGGTAATCAGATGCAATTGTTTTTTGAATCTGTACTTGCAAGGTACCGCGAACTATTAGGTATTTCTTTTGCGCTTCCTGAAGGAGGGTACCAAGGTGATTATATAAAAGACGTTGCTGAATTAGTACACTCTGAATTTGGAGACTCGCTAATCGATAACCCAGAAGCAATTAATGAGATGGCACAATTTAGCACTGACACGATGCTCAACGCCATATCCAATGATTTATGTGAATTACGAGTTGAATTTGATAATTGGTTTAGTGAGAAATCATTGTTTGGATCTGATGAATATACAGATACTATCGGAGAATTGGAATCCAAAAGTTATTTAAAGAAAATGGACAGTGCTTTGTGGTTTGTGTCCACTATGTTAGAAGAAGAGAAAGATAACGTAATTGTTAAATCTACAGGCGAACCCACCTATTTTGCTTCAGATATTGCTTATCATAGGAATAAATTCAAAACTAGGGGATTTGATCAAGTTATAGATATTTGGGGGGCTGATCATCAGGGCCATATTTCTCGATTGAAGGCTGCTATGAGGGCATTGGATATTGATGATTCGAAGTTGAAAATCCTGATTTCCCAGATGGTCACTTTGAAACAAGGAGACGAGATTGTTAAAGCTTCTAAACGGACTGGAGATTTTGTTACTGTTAAGGAATTAGTAGAAGAAGTGGGTTCGGACGCTTGCCGATATTTTTTCTTGACTCGTAGTGCTTCTTCGCAGATGGAATTTGATATGGAGTTAGCTAAGAAAACTTCCAATGAAAATCCTGTTTATTATATTCAGTATGCTCATGCGAGAATTAAAAACATATTGGCTTTGGCAAGTGATAATGAGATTGATTGGTATCAAGCCGATTTGTCGTTACTAAATAATATTCATGAATTGAATTTGATTAAAGCTCTGATGAGATTGCCTGAAGTGATTTATCAAGTAGCGGACAGTCTGGAGCCTCATCATATGCCTCATTATGCTCTAGAATTAGCTTCATATGCTCACGCTTTTTATGAGCATTGCCGAGTGATATCTTCAAATCCAGATGACGAAGCAATAACAAAGGCGCGGTTACGATTGATAGAAGCAGCTCAGGTTGTTTTTGAGAAATCGTTAAATCTCATGGGTATGGATGCGCCTGACCGTATGTAATTATTGTTCTTGGATGTATACTGTATACTTGTTTGGACATTGACCCTTTCCTGCGACTAAACTTTTGAACGATTCTAACTCTTAAAGAAGCTAATTTTGAATATATTAATACGTATATTAAGCATTGCTCTGGAAAATAAATGGCGGCTTGTAGCTGGTTACGTATCGATGATATTTTCGGTATTGGCCACTTTGGCAATACCAACGCTATTGGGATTAGCGGTAGACGAGATGCTGTCTGATTATGTGAATCGCGAGACTTTGGTATGGATGGCAATAATACTTTTTGTATTATGTTTATTACGCGGGTTATTTGATTACGGAAGAATTTATTTTACAGACACATTGTCTCAAATGGTGACCTACAAACTAAGGAATCTGCTTTATGATAAATGGCAGAATTTGAGTTTTGCGTACCATGATCAGGAGCACACTGGAGATTTGATGTCGCGTGCTACAGCGGATATCGAATCTATGCGAAGGTTTATAAATTTGGGAATGGTTAGATCTTTGCATATTTTATTTATGATAGTTGTGGTTGCTATATTGATGATTCGAATAGATTTGTTCTTAGCTATGGTAAGTTTAATCTTTGTTCCTGTTTTGATAATAAGAGCTACAACCATTATTTATAAGTTACGATTACTATGGGCTAAGGTACAAGAAGTAACAGGAGAATTAATAACAATTCTTCAGGAGAATTTGTCAGGAATTCCTGTTGTAAAAGCATTTGCTGCGGAAGAGTATGAAAAAGGTAAATTTTCTGTCAAAGCGGAAGAACTCTCTGATATAACCTTTGCTTCAAACAAATTAGAGGCGAGTAACAGTTCTACCACTACTTTCTTTTTTACACTGGGTATTGGGATAATTTTATATTTTGGAGGCAGCAGAGTTATTAATGGCTCTCTTACCATAGGGCAGCTTACTGAATTCATATTTTTGTTAAATATACTAAATTTTCCTATCCGCATGTCCGCATGGATAATAAATAGTTATTCAAGAGCAATTCCTGCAGGAGAGAGAGTATTTGAAGTGATTGATTCCCCTTCTCCTGTCATTGAAAAACCAGGCGGAAAAATCATGGAGCGTCCTTCCGGGGATGTACATTTTTCAAATATTAAATTTGGTTATAAAGACTCTGATTATGTCCTAGATGGAATAGACCTATCAGTCAAATCGGGGCAGGTCACCGCTATCTTAGGGGCTCCTGGTAGCGGTAAGAGCTCTTTAGTTCATCTGGTTTCGCGGTTTTACGATCCTAATAAAGGTTCTGTATTGATTGATGGAATAGACGTTAACAGTTATACCCTTGCGTCTTTAAGAAAAAATATAGGTATTGTAGCGCAAGATATATTCCTTTTTGCCGCTACTATCAGACAGAATATATCCTATGGTATGGAAGGAGCTGATTTGTCTGACATCAGAGCAGTGTCGGAAATAGCTCAATTAGATGATTATATCCAGTCATTGCCTGATGGATACGATACGTGGGTTGGAGAAAGAGGGGCCACGTTGTCTGGCGGACAGCGCCAAAGATTAGCGATAGCAAGGACTCTACTTATGGATCCACCAATTTTGGTTCTTGATGATTCAACATCCAGTGTAGATGTTGAGACAGAGTTCAGGATTCGGGAAGCCATGAGAAATGTAATGAAGAATCGAACAACCTTTGTAATTGCTCATAGACTTAGTACGGTGCGAGATGCAGATTACATTATAGTAATGGATAAAGGGAAGATTATTGAAGAAGGAAATCACGAAACTCTATATGGTTTGGGTGGTGCCTATAAAGATATTTATGATTATCAACATGACTTCGAGTCTGATGTGATTTTGGATGCAAGTTTGAATCCTGCATCCCCAGAGGAAGTGTAATATGAGACAAGGGGGAATGGGTTTTTCCGTTAGTGGTGCCCAGCAGAGGACTGGTGGTGGAGGTTCTCTAGTATCGAGTTCAGAGGATGAACTGGGGAGAGTTTACGACGGTCAAGTTGTTATCAGGTTATTCAGTTATGTGGGACTGTACCGTGGATGGGCCTTATTTAGTCTTGCAGCAGTTTTAGTATATACCGCTGCGACTGTATGCATTCCTGTGATAGTTAAATGGGGGATAGACTCTAATATTCAGCCATTTATTGGCACAGGAAAAAGCAGTAATCTAGGATTGGTTATAGTCGTTTTTGCGATAACTAGCGTTGTCCATTACGTATCCAACTACTTACAGTTTGTTGGGATTTCTAAAGTAGGCCAAGGTATTTTATATTCCATGAGGACACAACTGTTTAATCATTTGCAGTCATTATCTCCTTCATTTTTTGCTAGAACCGAAGTCGGGCGAATAATGTCTAGAGTTCAAAATGATATTTTACAGTTACAAGAGACATTTTCTTTGTTGGTTCTTACCCTAGCTGATGTTTTAAGTCTGGTCGGAATTATTTCGATGATGATGATAATGTCGTGGAAATTATCATTGTTGACTTTTGCGGTACTACCAATTTTGGTTTTATTGATGGCTTTTTGGCAGAAATTTGCAAAAAGATCATTTGTACGAATTAGAACGGCGATAGCTATGGTCAATGGAGCGTTGCAAGAAAATCTCGCTGGAGTAAGGGTGGTCCAAAGTTTTAATAGACAATCTCTTAATTTAAATAGATTTGATGGACTTAACAGAGAGCATCTTAACGCTAATATACAAGCTTCTATGTACTCTGGTGGTGTTCAACCATTAGTAGAAGGTCTAACTGGTATATCAATGGGCTTTGTAATTTTGGTTGGTGGTTGGTGGGTATATAACGGTACACTGGAAGTGGGCGTGTTGGTCGCTTTTATATTATTTATTCAAAGGTTTTTTGACCCAATACGTAATTTGACAATGCAGTATACCCAGCTTCAAAGATCCATGGCGTCGGGTGTCAGGATATTTCAATTGCTTGATGTCAAACCTGAGATAGAAGACAAACCAGATGCAGAAGATATGCCTCTGATTGAAGGAGATGTTAAATTTAAAGGCGTCAATTTTCATTACATAGAGGGCATCCCTGTTTTGGAAAACGTAGATTTTAGTGTAGGAAAAGGACAAACTATTGCTCTTGTCGGTCCAACTGGAGCAGGTAAGAGCACGATTATTAACCTTATGTCTCGCTTTTATGATGTGATTGATGGCACGGTTGAAATTGATGGAATTAATATAAAAGATGTCAAACGAGAATCCTTGGTAACCCAAATGAGTATGGTGTTGCAACAACCATACCTGATATCAGATACGGTGTGGGAGAATATAAGATATTGCCATCAAGAAGTATCTGATGAATCGGTAATAGAGTCTGCGAAATTGGTAGGAATTCACGATTTCATAATAGGATTAGAACACGGTTATGATACAGTCTTGGATGAACGGGGTTCTAATTTGAGTATAGGTCAAAGGCAATTAATTTCATTTGCTAGAGCGATTGCCGCAAATCCTCGAATATTGGTCCTAGATGAAGCGACTTCTAACGTGGATACATATTCTGACATAATGATTCAACAGGCGTTACAAAAAGTTCTTAAAGACAGAACTGCATTTGTGATTGCGCACAGATTGTCCACTATAAGGAATGTGGATAAAATATTTGTAATTAATCATGGATCTATTATCGAGTCGGGGACCCACGAAGAACTTATTAATTCAGGAGGTTTTTATTTCCATCTGAATAAAATTAATGCTTCTTTGCAAGCGGGTTCAGATTAAGTGGTCTGCGCCCAGGATTTTATAAGATGATGTGCTATTGCAATAGGCGCGGGTAAATTCAGATTTGGATTCTCTCCTTTAAGAGCTAGTAGGACTTCCTCTTTGCTAAACCATTTTACTGATACCATTTCCTCATCATCGATGTGTATATCCGTTGTTTTTGCTTCAGCATGACATCCAATCATTAATGAGTTAGGAAAGGGCCATGGCTGCGAAGAATGGTAGGTGACGTTTTTTACTTCTAATCCTGCTTCTTCCATTACTTCTCTAGCAACCGCCTCTTCTATAGATTCTCCTTGATCCATGAATCCAGCTAGGGCTGAATAAGTATTTGTTTGAGATAGTCTGCCTCGGGATTGCCCCAATAAACATGTATTACCATTAGTTACTACCATGATTATTACCGGATCGGTTCTAGGAAATGTCTCATTTTTGCATGAAGAGCATCGTAATACTTGGCCACCTCTATAAATTTCATTCGGCTCTCCGCATACTGAACAAAATTTATTTTTTTGATGCCAGTTAATTTGTATACGTGCTTGGGCGATGATTCCTATGATTTCTGGTTCTAAGAAACTTGCACATGCCCTAGCATCGATAAACTCATTTTTATCAGAATCGATGAAATTGGACGCGCTAGCGTCTGAAATTGATATTGCAAAATGGGTGATTTCGTCTTGAATACCCAGTAACACCGGAGTACTTTGCAATTCAAGGTCTTTGATTTCTTCCTGTGGTAACCACCTTAAGGATTGTCTTTGTCCGATTTCTTCTATGAGAATATTTAGGTCATGTAAGACCATGAATTTGCTGTTTGGATTGTTAATTTGATCAGATATCCACTGTTCGTCACGGCGCTCTGTCTCACCCCTGTTTAATGGGTTTTGTGAAAATGTATGTGCGAATTTTGATATGGATTCTCTGTTCATAATTGCCTATAGGCCTGTATTTTACAAGTACCTTACTGGAAATCAGTAATCATTTCAATGTCTATGTAGTGGGTTAATTATTAGTTCGTACAGGATTTCTAGATAATGGAGATAGGACAAACAATAGTGCTAATAGTGTGATTCCTAAGGTGCCATTGATACCTACCGCGTTTGTCACGCCAAAATGGTTGCTCCAGAATCCAACTATCAATCCACCCATTGAGCATATGCCTATACATTGTCCTAATGTTCCAAGTACAGAACCTCTATGCTTCAAATCTGCCTCTATTACTATAATTGATGTCTGCATTGAACTGAATAACGAATTACCAAGGCCTCCTAAAAACAAACAGAAATAGGACAGCAAATATAGGTCTGATAGAGAGAATAACAACGCAGAGAGTAGCTGAATGAATATTCCGGTAATGAATAACCTGCCTTGATATCTTATATTGCCAATTGTGGTCAGGACTAAAGCTCCTACAAGAGTCCCAGCTCCTAATGCAGATATTAGTAACCCTGTTAGAAAAGGTCCTGCATTGAGATGCTCCTCTGCTATCACTGGATAAATTCCTTCTGAGCTAAATGCCAAGCCGTTGTATATTATGCTTCCAACGAAAACTCCTAGGATCATTTTATTTCCAAACCCTGCTTTAAAACCAGTGATCACAGATTTTTTAATGTCGGTAATGTGTATCTTGGTGATGGTATATTCGAACCTAAGTAATGCTATGAATATTAGTGATATAGAATAGAAAATCAAAACTAAAATCATTGCTCCTGAGTATCCAACAGTCGCGATTAGAGACCCTGCAAACAATGGCCCTGCGATTTTGCCGAAAGTATTGGTTATGATTTCTAGTGACATCGCAGTTGACATATTTTCTGATTTAGCTACGTCATGTATTGAGGTACGCCTTGATGCAAAATCCATGGTATAGCATAGGCCTAATCCAAAAGATAATACTTGGAGATGCCAGACTTCTATACTGTTTGAGATTAACAAGAGCAATATTATTATAGAGATCACCACGCTACACCCACGAGTAGCCATCATAAGGTATTTTCTATTTAAATTATCTGATAGGAATCCCGAAATTGGAGCCATGAGTAGCATCGGAACCCATCTCAAAACGAATATGCTAGCCACGTTAAATGCTGAACCAGAGATGTCGAAGACCAACAGTGCAAGAATGAGGGCGTCTCCCCAGCGACAGATGTTATCAAAGGAACCCGATAACCACAGGAACCTGAAGTTAGGAACACTGAGTAGAGTGCGTATTGGGCTGTTGTTTGTGTTGGATTTTGAAATCATAAAGAGTACAGGTGAACTATATTACCATATTCGTTAGGTCGCGATTTCAATACTCAATATAATGAGTAGTGTATTATTATCTACAGAAATTATATATCGAGGTATATTCCATCAATGCTAGAACACAGGGGTTTTCGATGGGGCTACGTATTTTTAACTGCGGCGGCGTATGTGTCATCAGAAGATGTACAGGCTCTGATGAAGCAGGCAGTAGAGATGTTTCTTAATGACGAATATTCAAGAGAGATACAAGGTGATTCTTTCGAAGGACAACTTTATACTCAAAAAAAATATGAGTTGATAGGTGAGATCGGCGGGCAACGCTTTGATGCTGACCTAGAAACTGAATCTGGTAAAGATAAGGCGTCATTTTTGGTGAGTGAACAAACTCAAGGAATTGGATCGTCTATTTCCATGAACTAATTATTAATTCATGAAGTATCCCCCGCTAACATTAATAGATTGTCCAGTAATATTAGATGAATAGTCTGATGCCAAGAAGCATGCCAGATTACCAATATCTTCGGGCACTTGAGGCCTACCCAATGGTATTTTTTCTGCTACATAATCCAAAAATAGTTGCTTGGCGTCTACCTCTTCAGGATTAGGTGACATCGTTCGTCTGTTACCTATGCGTTCCCAGATCGGTGTCCATAGTAAACCAGGGCATATTGCATTCACATTGATGTTGTACTTCGCTAGCTGCATAGATTGAGATTGGGTTAAATTAATAACACTGGCCTTAGAAACATTATAAGGCGGATTTCTTTCGCTTCCTTGCCTTCCTGCTATGGATGCGATATTGATTATCTTTCCGTAGTTATTATTAATCATTGAGGCTTGTACAGCCTCCGTCATTTTCACGATTCCTTTTACATTAACTTCAAAGATCAAATCCCAGTCATTTTCATTAGGTATTTCACGGCTCTCCCATCCGGATGAACCGACGGTCCCAGCGTTGTTAACAAGTATGTCTATGTGCCCAAAGTTTTCCAACGCATATTGGACGCACCTATCTACAGATTCAATCTTAGTAACATCTAAACCAATAGCACTAGATTTTAATCCTAAAGATGTCAGTTGATTGGATACTTCTTCTGCATTATTAATATTAATGTCTGCAATTATGGCATGGGCTCCGTGTCTCGCTAAGGTGGTTGCGATACCCTCTCCTATGCCGCTGGCAGCTCCAGTAATCAAAGCTATTTTGTTTGTAACATCCATAATGCCTCCCGTAGCATATGTGAATGTATTATAAAGGAATTTGATTTTTAGGAAAATTACGATCAAATGATAATTTATGGATACTCATTAATATGTATGTTATATTTCTGGAACTCGAGCTAATTTACATAAAGTATGGAGATGGTGATGTATTTAATTAGAAGAATTTATAAAACTAAGCCTGGGCAAGCCAGGAAAGTAGCGTCCTTAGTACATAAACAAGCAACTATTTATCATGAAGCGGGGCATAGACCGGAATTTAGGATTTCATTTAACGGATATACTTTGCCTGGTGAGAACGACACGGTTTTTCTGGAATGGGTATCCGATAAAATTGAATCGCCTATGAGAGACGGGAACAATATCCCGCCAGATGCTTTGGCTGTAGGCGCGGAAGTAAGGGAATTAATAGAATCTCAAAGAATCGAATTTATGGAATATTTAAGTGACGACAAAATACTAAAAGACTAATAAACAGACTTAATAATCTGTAGGAGGATAGACATGGATTTTGGATTGAAGGGAAAGAGAGCATTTGTTGCCGGTGGTGGCAGAGGAATAGGAAAAGCTATTGCCATAGAATTAGCCAAGGAAGGAGTTGATTTAGTTATAGCTTCCAGAAGTATAGATCAGTTAGAACAGACTGCTAATGAAATTAACGCTATATCAGATGTGAAAGTATTTCCATTGTCAGTGGATGTTACTATCACGGAGCAAGTTAATAATGCTTTTGAAAGAACCGAAGAGTTATTAGGAGGTCTAGATATATTGGTCAATAGTGCGTCTCTCCCAGGAGGCTCCCCATCAGCCGTAGGATATATAGAAGGAGTGGACGAACAGGAATTAATGAACGATTTTGATGTTAAGTTCGTAGGTGCTTTAAGATGCAGTAGAGCGGCTATACCTTTGCTCAAGAAACAAGATTGGGGAAGAATAATTAACATCAGTGGAGCTAATGCTAGGAATGCAGGAAATTTGAGCGGAGGTGCTCGAAACGTTTCACTAGTACATATGACCAAGACACTTTCGACACAACTTGGTAGATATGGGATTACCGTCAATTGTATACATCCTGGTACTACTAGGACGGAACGGACGGAGGATTTGTATAGCGCGAGAGGAGAAGAACATGGTTTAACCGCTTCTGAAATGGAACTAAAAGAATTTGAATTTGGCTCAAGATCAGGCAATGCTATTTGCCGCATGGTCGACGCTGCTGAAATTGCATATTTGACTGTATTTTTAGCCTCTAACAAATCTTGGTCTGTTACTGGAGAAGTGATTACTGCTACAGGGGGGTCAGGTAACGCAGTATATTACTAAGAGTTATTTGTTCTATTATTCTTGACTGCTAGTAGGACCGGGAAAATGAATCCTATGATGACAAAAGTGATTCCCACGAAAATGTCATTTGTAAAATATGCTCCGGATTCCCATTGGATTCGAGAATAAGTATCCCATGGCCATATGGCAGGAATACTACCTAGCATTAACCCAATCATAAGAGCAAGGAAAGCGTTTGGTGTATTCTGAAACATAGAAATGATGGCTCTCGACATCACCGCGATGCTTGATATAACTCCTATTCCCAAGCAGCACAGCAGACTTATGTTCAGGTCAGTTATAGCAGAAATGACATCAGTGTAGATTCCCATAGTCACTAAGATTAGGCTGCCAGAAATTCCAGGTAATATCATAAAACATCCAGCAATCACGCCTGCGATAATAAATGTGGCATACGATGCTTCGAAACCTGAGGGCATCAAGTTTTGTATTGTCATTACTCCAGTAGCGCCTAATATGCTTGCTACTATAGTAGAAATTTTTATATTTTGAATTTGTTTAGCAAGTAAGAATGAGGTGCCGGTTAACAATCCAAGCAGAGTAGCATAGACTACTGTGGAATAATTAGACATCAGTACTGAAACTGCGTTAGACATTAGGAATATACCGATAGGAATCCCTGCTAGGATTGGGATTAGGAGTTTCCCATTGATATGTTCAAGAGCTGTATTGAATCTCAGTTTTAAAATCAACAATATAAATTCTTGGTTGATAGATTTTATACTTCGAATTAAATCAGTATATACACCTGTCATAAGAGCTACAGAACTACCAGATATTCCTGGAATAATGTCAGCGCATCCTATCAGAACGCCTTTTATAAGCAGAGTTAAATAGTTAACCAATAAAGTCATTGATTTACGCATTTGTTTAGATGTTTAAATTTCATTGATAAAATAATCTAATCTGTATACCACATCAAATTCTGGTAATTCGGGCGCTTCAGGAGATTGCTTGCGATAGTCTGACCATTTAAACAATGAATTCTTTTTACCTTTGCAGTCATCGTATATACACGACTCAGGGTTGTCCTGAGGGAATGCTCTTTCGCAACTAGAACACCAATAATAGATTGTCATAATTAGTTCCTTCCTGTTTAAATTGGGGCGAAACTGGATCTAGCTTGAACGCCCCACTTACCGTCGCGATTATTAACGATCCATAAGGATTGTTGTGAGGTTATTAGCTCATTCTCCTGAGTGTATCTGGACCATTGTATAAATATGTGAGCTTTAGTTTCAGTGGCATGGATTGGTTCGGTCCAGTCAAGAACCGTATGATGCCATTGTTCTCCTGCTCTTGAACGGAAATCAGATAAATATTCGTTTTCGAGTTCTTCACGTGAATTGTAGATTAAAACGTCTGTTTCTGAAATCCTAATATGAGGGATATGAAATAAGTCTAATAATCCTTGTTCATTACCTTCGTTTAACATTCGTATGTTTTCAGTTATGATTTCTATCGCAATTTGGGCGGTAGCATTGTTTAGCATAAATATGTCCTTTCTGCTAGATTGTATTGAAGTTAGAACGTGCTTGCGCGGCCCATACGCCATTTTGTCTATTTACGACCCACAAAGCTCTCTCGCAAGTGAGTAATCGGTCATCAACTGTATATCTTGAAAACTGCATGAATATGTGTGCTTTAGTTTCAGTGGCATGGATTGGTTCAGTCCAGTCGACCACAGTATGATGCCATTCTTCTCCCGCACGTCTATAGAAATCGTCCCAATAGTTATTTTCAAGGTCTTTTTTACTTTTGTAAATTATTGTTTGGGACTCAGCGATGATGATATGAGGAGCATGGAAAGTTGAAAGTAATTCCGTTGTATTTCTTTCGTTAAGCATTTGGATGCTTTTATTTATTACATCAATAGCTATTCGTGCAGTTGATTCGATTATCATTCATTCTCCTTCTACGCAAGGATAGCATTTGGATTGTTTTAAAACTACTCTAGGTTCCTTTTAACATACTCCGAATCTCTTGTCTTACTTGAAGGGCGGATTTTATTTGTAATTGGTCGTCGTAAAAACTTCCCCCTTTTACAATAAACATACGGAAAAACTTCCCGAAAGATAAAGATGCTCCTTCTTCAAAACTGTCTTCTTCATACATTGTATCCTTGTCTTCCACAGACTGAGGATCATAGATTGTGCCTAAGATTGGAATCTCTGGCCATTCTGAAGCATTACATATAGTTGAATTAATTATGTAGTTTCTGTATGCAACCCAGTAACACCATGATGCTAGTGAATCGGTGCAATTTTCATAAGGACATTCAGACCTACTAGGTTTTGTGCTGGATTTAGCTTGTTGCTCGATTTCCATTTTGTATTTGAAAACATCATAGTTGGATGTTCTTAAATCTTCGAGATCTGAGATTGGTAAAGTGATTTCAAACGCCTTAAAGCATCCCATACAGAAAATCCAGGTGTTCATATTAAATTCCTGTAATCATCTGTGTTGAATTCTGTAAAGGTTGAAATTCTGCCTTTAAGATTATTTTGTTTTATTTGCCTTGACCTGTCTCTTGAGCCTTTGATCTTATTTTCTGTTAGATCATTGAAACATGAAGGGCAAGAGACTCCCTCTTCATAGTACTTCGATTGCTTGTCAGCGCTGGAAATAGGTTCTCTACAACCGCTGCAAAGTTGATAACTGCCTGGGTTTAGTTCATGAGTTACTGAAACTCGATTATCGAATACAAAGCATTCTCCGTCCCAACTGGTAGATGTAGGTTCTGTAGCTTCTAGATAATTTAAAATTCCGCCATGTAATTGATACACTTCTTGATGTCCCAAAGATTTTACGTACATGGAGGCTTTTTCGCATCGAATACCTCCGGTGCAATACATAGCTATTTTTTTGCCGTGGTAGTCGGAAATTTTTGAATCAATGAATTGTTTGAATTCCGTGAAGGAATTGGTTTCTGGGTCTATCGAGTTTTTGAATGAACCAATGCGTGTTTCATATTTATTGCGTACGTCTAAGACGACTACGTCGTCTGATTGGATGATTTTTTCCCAATCTTTTGGAGTAAGGGATTCACCTCTTGTAATTGTTGGATCAATTGGTTCACCATAGAAAGTTATAATTTCCTTTTTCACTTTAACTTTCAAACGATAAAATGGCATGATTTTGGAATGAGAAGTTTTAATATTATTGTTAGAAAAACCATGTTCTGAAGTGAATTCCAGGAATGAGTCAATATCGTGATTCAACCCACATATTGTTCCATTAATACCCTCTGTAGCGATAATGACTGTTCCTCGGATCTTTGAGGTTGAACAAAATGATTTTATCAGCCCACGCATTTCACGGGGAGATTCAATGGTTTTGAATTCATAAAATGCTATTATTTTGAATTTGTCTTCGTTCATGTGGGACAACTTTGTATTTTATTGTTTAATATCGATTATACAAAGTCATACTACCATTTTGTAGTCCGATAGAATTTTGTTAAAAAGTTATGCGTGATTGATTTTTGGGATTTGTAGATTACAATTGTCCGAGACTCTAGGTTCCGTTTTGGAAACCCTGAATTTCTACTTAATATTGAGGGCTCTATGAATTATTGGACAGATGACCAGCTTAAATCCATTCACTTGATGCTAAATCCTAAATCTATGGCTATAGTAGGTGCAACTCCCAGAATGCAATATGGGGGTCGATTTCTCAATGCTGCGTTGAGAGGTAAAGATAAAGTCAGGATCTATCCAGTCAATCCGAGATACGAAGAAATCCAAGGATTGAAATCATATCCTAGTGTTACAGATTTGCCAGAAGCGCCTGATGTAGTCGGTATCGTGATCCCTTACAACAATGTTTTAAATGTACTTCAAGAAAGTTATGCCAAAGGCACCCGGGCAGCTGTGGTTATATCGGCAGGTTTTTCGGAGAGAGGAGAACAAGATAGGGCAGACCTGCAGAGTGAATTAACGGAATTTTGCCGAGAATCTGGATTAAGGATGTCCGGGCCTAATTGTTTGGGATTGGCTAATATAAAAGATGGAATCTGGGCTAGTTCTTCATCAAGAGGAGTAGCTGGTTTAAGTGGGAATATAGGTTTGATATGTCAAAGTGGAGCTTCTGCTTTTGGTCCTTTCTTGGTAAGGGCCGTAGATGAAAAAATAGGTTTCAGCTACATAATTTCTACAGGAAATGAAGCAGATTTGGACTTTTGTGATTTCGCCAGATACCTTATTGATGACGATAGTACGGATGTGATTGCAGGATTTGTAGAAGGCTTCAAAGATGGGAAAAAGTTTTTAGAAGTAGCTAAATTGGCCTTAAAAAAGCGGAAACCAATTATATTGATTAAGATTGGGAAATCTCAATTTGGCACTAAAGCTGCGAAATCCCATACAGCTGCTTTGACCGGAGAAGATGAAAATTATGAAGCTGCATTCTCCCAATATGGAGTAATTCGTGTTCAAGATTATGATGATTTATTACAGATTTCCAATTTGTTTGCTCAAACTGGCAGGCTAAATAGTGAAGGGATATCTGTAGTGTCTCATTCCGGAGGGATAAGTTCGTTGACGGCTGATATGTTAGGTCAGGCGGGACTAGATCTACCTGAATTAGAATCCAAATCAAGGGATGGGATCAACGAGGTATTGCAAGGACGCGGCTGGGCTTCAAATCCTTCTGATGTAACTGGATTTGCAAACAGTGAATCTTTTCCGAGTATCATGGATAACATGATAGCGGGGGACAATATGGGCTGTTTAGTGGTTGCTAGTGCTGGAGGCGAAGAACAAATTAGCCAAGTAATAGAAGCTCGGTCGAGATATTTGTCAGCTCCTGAAGGACAACAAAAACAATTAGTGTATTTGTGGACAGGAAGTAGAGTTGAAGAATCCACCTTGCAGAAATTGCAAGAAGCCAAGATTCCATTATTCTATACTCCAGATAAATTGGGTTATGCTCTTAAACATCTGGTGGATTATCATAAAAGAGCAGACTACATGGCCCAAAATGCTTCTGATAGCACTTTTGAGTTATCTGCAATACAGAAGGAATCAATTACACACGTTAAATCTTTGTCGAAATCTCAGCTTTCAGAGGATGAATCCAAAAAGTTAATAGAGAATTGGGGTGTTATAACTCCACAAAGATTCTTAACTCAAAGTTCAGATGAAGCTGTTGAGGCCGCCAATAAGCTGGGTTTCCCTGTAGTCTTAAAAGTTGATTCTAGTGAAATTTTGCACAAGACTGAAGCAGGAGTGGTTAGGGTTAACGTAAAAGATGATGTCGAAGTAAGTTCAGTGTTTAATGAAATTATGGAGTCAGCAAAAAAAGTTTCTAATGCTAAAGACATAAATGGAGTTTTGGTAGAAGAAATGGTTACAGGTGGGATTGAAGTTATGGCTGGATTGACTGTTGACGAGCAATTGGGCCCGGTAATCTTGTTTGGATCTGGTGGAACGAGTGTAGAAGTATATAAAGACGTTACTAGACGTATCTGTCCGATATCAAAACAAGATGCATATGAAATGATCGATGAAGTAAATGCGTCAGTGCTTCTTAAAGGATTTAGAGGAGCATCTCCCAAGGACATTGAGGCTTTGGCGCACCTGTTAGTCAATTTGTCACAGCTTGGTGCTTCTTTAAGTGAAGACGTTAAAGAATTAGATCTTAATCCTGTTATGGTCCTAGATAAAGGCAAGGGAGTTAAAGCAGCGGATGCTCTAGTTATTTTATGACTTGTTTGGGCTGCTACTGTTATGGGTAAAAAACCTTCATCAAATCATAAGTCTTATTGGTTAAGGAATCCAAATAATCTTCAAAGATGGAACGACAGAGGAGGGACTTGGATTAAAACCGATGGTACTCGAAAGACTGATTTAGAAGTAGCGGAAGAGATACGAAGGATGGTTGAGATTGACCCATTTGTGTAATGGGAATCGTTCTACAAAAAGACCCTGAACGCAAATAGAAATATGACGAACATGGTAGAAAATATTATTCCAATTATGAAACAGCCTAGATGCAATTCTTTTGCTCTCTTTAATTATCTTAATATATTTTATTCCAATATGAATTGACCTACAATGGTTCACACTAATTACATAGTTAATCCAAGACTTGCTGTGTTCCTGTCTACTTTATTTTGGGGCACGTACTGGATTCCGGTTAGACAAATTGAGATTTTAAGTGGTTCTCCTTATTTTTCATCTATAGGTTTTTTCATAGCTGGAGGAATAAGTATTTGTTTTTCATTAAGTACAAAAGGATTTGTACGAGCTATGGATCTAAGAAATGTACTTGGTTGTATATGTGTTGCAGCTGCCATATCTTTGTACACCCAAGGGATTTTGTACACATCTATCGCTAATGCAGTATTGTTATTTTACTTATCTCCTGTTTGGGGCATATTTATTGGTCGTTTCTTTGCTCAAATTAAATTCACGGTGGATCGGGTGTCCGCGATAGTGTTCGGGTTGACTGGATTAGTACTAGTACTAGGATTCGGTAACCTAGATATGGACGGCATCACAGGAAATGTGATGTGCATACTTAGTGGATTCTTATTTGCTATAGCAGTGACTTTTTTTAATAGTGGTCGGGCCATTGGTACTTGGTATAAATTGGTGTTTATTGGTCCTACATGCGGGGCATTTATCCTGTTATCGAGTTTTGGATCTGGTGAAGGTGTGGGTATAACCTTAGACAATTTTAGCTGGTCGAGTGGTTTATGGATCATCTTGTTTTCTACTGTATGGGTAACACTGCCTCTATGGTTGATAATTTATGCTGTCCATGCCTTGGACGCGGTTAAAATGGGTCTTGGAATGATGTTTGAAATAGTCGTTAGCCTGGTATCCGCGGCTATCTTAACTCAGGAACAAATAACTTTGAGGCAGATATTAGGAACTATCCTGATTATCGGTGCATCATTGGTGGATGTGTTTGGATTAAGATTTTGGAATTTTAATAAACATCCAAAAAATTGATCCGATGAATACCATAGCAGCAGCATAGTAGAATACGTAGGTTATTCCGAATGAGTCGATTATTATCCCTGCTATGATGGGCGATGGAAGAGTGAAAACCTGTCTGAATAAGCCCTCCACACTTGTGCTTGTGCCTTGAAGTTGAGAAGAGGCTACATCTAATACAGCTGCGGTAGTAATGTTACTTATTCCGTAGAAGAACATTCCCATTATTGCAATTATAATCCCTAATATTATTGGGTTTGGAGCGAGGGGGAGTAAAAAGTAGCATATAGCTAATATTAAGAGAGCTGGTAGTACCACAGTTTTCCTGCTGAATTTATCTGAAAGGTATCCCATTATTGGCTGAGAGACTATTCCCATAACGTACAGCAATGCCCAGTTTATGCCGTACCACACAGACGAATATCCTAGATACTCTGTAAGATAGATACCTAGGAATGCGAATATAGCTAATCTGGCCATCCCTGTGAAGCTACCTCCAAACATTACTGTGAGGACGTATGGATTTTTTACTAGACTGCCAATTCCTGATATATAGGATGATAATGTAGGTGATTCCATAGATGTATTAAAATGATTTTTTGTTGCGATAAAAACGATTATTCCTAATGGTATGGCTACTGCGAATTGAATTGTTGATAAATAAACCCAGCCAACAGAAACCAATATAAATCCGATTAAGAGTGGCCCTATTGAGTCTCCTATACTAGCTCCTACTCCATGCACAGCTAGGGCAAACCCGCGTTTATCTGGGAAAAATGTAGACAAAGAGGATTGTGCAGGAGGATGCCACAAGGCTGATGCCAGCCCTAAAACCATAAATCCTAGAATCACAAATAGATAATTGGCAAAAAAGCCTACGAAGAAGTATGCTAAACCGCATAGTCCTACGGCTCCACCCAGTATTATTGCTCGGTGTTTGTAGTATTTGTCAGCAACTATTCCGGAAGGTACTGTTAGGCCGCCGCTTGCTACCTCATTCGCAGTTACTATGGTTGCGGCTTCCACGTTTGATAACTCAAGATCCTGCTTGATATATGGGAGAATTACTGGAAACATTTGTTTAAACCAATGGATTCCAGTGTGTCCTATAAATAAGAAAATCAGTAGGACTTGTCTTTGTTTTTGAATAATAAGTTCTGTCATAAAAACGGTGTATTATTAGATTATTGTGGCATTATAGTTTAAATTGCCCAATAATCATATTCTTTGTTCCCTCTGATATTTATGGTACGTGTGATTCTAGCTTTATAAGTGGAATTTGTTCTTTCTGATATTTATAGTACGCGTGATACGACCTTTATAAGTGGAATATAAGAGTGCGATTACAAACAACAAAGAAGAGAACAATACAACTGATGCTCCTGAAGCTATATCCAAGTAATAACTCAAATAGATTCCAAATAACCCACAGAACCCCCCTATTATTGTAGAAAATATTAGCATGTGTAGGAAATTATTTGTAAGTAATCTGGATACCACAGCGGGTATTACAACAGCGGCAGCAATAAGTGTTACTCCTAACACTTGCATGGACACAACTATGGTCGCTGCTAAGGTCATTGAGAATATTACGTCTATCCAAATAACCGGAACACCGTAATATTTTGCTACGTCGTAATCGAAGGTTGCAAATAATAATTGTTTGTAAAATACTAAGACTATTATGAAGGCAAATAATGTAACGAAAATAACTGCTATTAGATCGGCATTTGTTATACCGAGCACGTTGCCAAATAAAGCTGCGTCAAAACCACGTGTAAAAGTCTTAAATTTGCTAATTATGGCAATGCCTAGAGCAAAGCTTGCAGTAGTGATTATTCCTATGGCGGCATCAGCTCCGATTGTCTTTTTTTTGGTTGCTAAGTTGATTAGCACAGCAGATATGAATCCCCACACACTAGCTCCGATGAAAAAATTAATTGACATTAGAGATGAAACTACCGCACCTCCAAAAATGGCATGAGATAATCCGTGTCCGATATACGACATACCTCGTAGAACTATGTATACTCCGATAACCCCACATAACATTCCTACCAGTAAGGCGCAAAGCATTGCCTTAAGAAAGAACTCATACTGTAGCGGTTCTATTAGTGTAAAAATAATTCCCCCCTATACTTTTATGCGTTGTGCCAAGTTACAACATTTCTATTACAAATTTGCTTCCGTCATGATCAATCGTTTTCACTGCTGCACCGTAAGTAGCATAAAAATTCTCTTCAGTGAATATGTCGTTGGGCGACCCATCAGCTATGATTGAGTTCTTTAAACATATGACTCTTGGTAGTTGTGAGGCTACTGAATTTATTTCATGTGTAGTCATTAATATGGTCACTCCCTGATGATTCAATGAATTGAGAATAGCCATTATTTCTTCTTTAGTTCGAATATCCACTCCACTAGTTGGCTCGTCTAGGATCAAGACATCTGGGTTTGATACCAGTGCTCTCCCTAAGAAGGTCCGTTGTTGTTGGCCTCCCGATAATTCTCTGATTTGCCGATTCATCAGTTCTTCTAACCCAAGTCGATTACTAATAGCATCAACGGCTAGTTTCTCTTCTTTTTTTATCCACGGGAAATACTTGCTGGTGCGTATGATTCCCATTTCAATTAATTGCCGCACGGTGATTGGGAAGTTCCAATCTATAGTTTCTAATTGAGGTACGTATCCAATATTTAATTCGTTTTTGTATTCGTCCTTGCCGTTAATGATTATTTCCCCGGTGTATATTCGGATATCTCCTAGAACAGACTTTAGCAAGGTAGTTTTGCCAGAACCACTTGGGCCTAGCATTCCTATAAATTCCCCTTTTTTAATTATCAAATTGATGTTATTTAGGGTCAATTCCCCTTCATAACCACCGCTAACGTTATCAAATTGTATTAATATCTCTGGGAGGCTATTTTGACTCCGGTAAAGCATATCTATTGTGGGTACGTAGTTTTGGTTTGGCCTTCATATGTAGGAGAAACGTCGAATTCGTTTATACCTGATGTATCCCCTCCAAGGCCTCGCACCAAGATTTCTAGGTCATAAATTAGTAATCCAAAGTATGTATGGGCTGGATCGCCTGGCTCACCCGGTAAGTCGTCATCCCTCAATTCATCTATATATTCAGCATTTGATTCTTTTGCTAATTGAGTCAAGATCGGACTTGGGAATACTTCCGAGCCAAAAATTGCAGGGACATTATGCTTGTTTATTTGTTTTATTAGGTCTATCACTTCTCTAGGGGTTGGTTCTGAAAAGTCGGAAGGCTGGATGGCTCCGATGATTTCTAATCCATATCGTTCAGCAAAATAAGGGAATGAGTCGTGATAAGTGAGTAATTTCCTATTGTTCGGCGGTATGCTACTCACGGAATTTTTGATTAGTTGATCTAAGTCCATAATCCTAGCTTTAAAACTTTCATAATTGCTCTGATAATAATCGCTATTATCGGGATCTAGGTCAGTAAATCTTTTCCTTATTTCTTCTGCAAATGTTAGCCCTAACATGGGATCTGTCCATGTGTGTGGATTTGGATGACAGTTCTCTTCAGGAAATGAGAAGTCAAATTTGTAATTACTTTCGGGTATATGTATGTCTGCTAGCAATACAATGTCAGTGGTTTCTTTTTTGCTAGTTTTTGCCAGTTCAATTACGTGAGTTTCTAAATTAAATCCATTTAGGATTATCACATCGGCTTTTTCAAGTGTTGTAACTAGGGACGGCGCGGGTTCGAATTCATGGGAGTTTTCTCCTTCAGGTATTAATCCGATCACTTCAATTTTACTCCCAGCAATTGCCTCTGTAATACTTGTAAGTGGAGATAGGCTTGTTACTGCAACGTAGTGATCCGTTGTATCTGTAGGCGAACTACATCCGGCAATCACTAACACACTTAAGATTAGCATTATTTTGAAGATTGGTTTCATTGTTATTCTTTTCTGTATGGCCCTGGGCTAATCGTTCGAAAAAAAAACTTGCCTTGCAGCAAGTTTCAGATATTGTCGTTTCTCTGTATTGCGCAGACTAGACCGTATGCTCTATTTGTGGTTCCTGACTCACAATCTTAATTGATTACAGTGGCGCAACCGTGGTGGATTCTAACCACCTTCCCAGTAAATAAAGCGTATTAAATTTTGAATGATCGTATCATGCGAGTTATGACCTGTCCACTCAGGCTAGGCTATTCTTGAACCATTTTGCAGTACAGTGTGGAGGAGAATAATAATTTCTATTTGTAGTATTTTGTAAATGTCCTAAAGAGGATGCCATTGAGAATTGGCTTAGTAGGACGTCATTTACATCGTCAGGTAAATCACTAATGGCTTTACCTAGAATACGGTTGTATTCGGTGTTGTTAGGGTTTTTCATAGCTTCCATAAGCGGTGTTGCTAGTATCGGATGAGATGTGATCTCTTTCCCATCCATTTTAGCTTGTTTATTTAAATAATATTGAGTATCTTCCAGAGTTTTTTCAACACCTGAGATAACCCCTATTTTATTGGCTTTTTCTAGGACTGCTTGCAGCACTGGCTCGTATGAAGATGTTATTGGTACATTAACAATGTTTTTCGCGTAATCTACTACAGGTGCGAATACGGAGCATGCTAAGCCTATTGCATCTGCGCCGGAATTCTCCGCGTACTTTATCAGATCAATCATTCTCCCATTTAATGCTGGAGTTAATTCCCCGGTGAAATCCTTGAACAAAGCTTCATCGAATAAAGTGATTAAGTCTGCTTCTGGATAAATTTCCTTGAATGCTAGTTTGGTTGGTTCTATAGATTCAGGAAGCGCGTGTATTATTACTACTCTCATTGGTCCTCTAGTTAAGTGATTCGTAACAATTGTAACCTGAATTCGTAAATATTCAAAGATTTTTTTTAGGACATGCAAATAAGGTTTAACTTGGCCGGTTATGTGGCTATAATACCGATACTTTGCATATGAAGGTTAAGTGATTGAGATGAATGCTATTGACGATTTAATGAAAGGGTCTGTGGATATTCATGTCCATTTCAGTCCAGATCCGCGTGTAGAACGACGTAGCAGTGCAATAGAGATTGTTGAGCAGGCGTCCTTTATGGGAATGGGAGGATTAGTACTTAAATCTCATGAATATCCCACTCAACCATTGGCTTATACCGTGGGTCAGTTGTTCCCAGATATTGCAGTTATCGGTGGGATTTGTGCCGATTATGAAATAGGAGGGTTGAATCCCTCAGCGGTAGAAGCATCTGCCAAGATGGGCTCCAGCATAGTGTGGATGCCGACATATTCTGCGAAATCAGATCGAGCCTATCGTGGATTGTCTGGAGGCATCACTATACTGGATGACAACAATAAATTGCTTCCCGAAGTATATGAAATTTTGGACATAGTTAAGCAGTATGACATGGTATTGGCGACTGGACACATATCAACACAGGAATGCTTCGCTTTGATAGAAGCAGGAGTGGATGCCAAGGTAGAACGCTTAGTGTTGACCCATGGTACAACTTCCACTCATTGGACAGGTATAACCGTTGATGAAATGAAAGCGATTGCAGACAAAGGTGCGTTTGTTGAACACTGCATACATGTAATGATGCCCACAACTTATAGACTAGACCCAAAAGAGTTAATTTCAGCGATGGATATAATCGGAATGGATCGTTCTATTATCAGCACCGATTTTGGTCAAAATTATCATCCAATGCCAGCGGAAGGTTTTAGAATGGGCATGGGTATGCTTAGAGAAAGCGGCATGACAGAGGATGACATATATAAAGTGGTTAACGCTAATCCGAGAGCTCTCTTGGGCATTTAGTAATTATTCTGAGAAGAATTGGATGAATTCTTCGATAATCTCATTTGGAAGTTCTTCAGGGATGAAATGGCCGCAATTTAACGATTTCCCTGATACTTTGTTGGCGTAATTCCCCCATACTGAGATTACGTCGTTATTTCTACCCATGTGTCCCACACTACTCCATAGAACTCGTAATGGCATATCTAATTTATTATTGAAATCTTCTTCGTCATGTTCTAAGTCAATCGATGCACCTGCTCGGTAATCTTCACACCAAGCATGGATGGTTCCAGGATTGATACCACATCTTACATATTCTGATATGGTATCAGCGTTGAAACAGTCATCGTTTACGGATTTAAGTCGGGATTTTACGTAATACTCTGCAGAGCCTTGTATTAAGGTTTCAGGAAAGGGTTCTTCTTGGATTAAAAAGAACCAATGATAACTACTAGTGGCCATGGATTGGTTGACTTGTTTAAACATTTCTCTGGTGGGAATGATGTCTAGTAATAACATCTTTAATACTTTGTCTTGGTTGTCTTTTGCTAATCGATGGGAAACCCGTGCCCCTCTGTCATGACCTGCTACGTAGAACTTGGTATGACCTAGGTGTTCCATTACTTCCACTTGGTCTTGGGCCATTGTACGCTTGGAATAATTATTGTGCTTTGGATCACTAGAGATCTTTTCACTATCCCCGTATCCTCGTAGATCTGGAATGACCAAAGTATAATATTTTGATAGTTCTGGAGCTACTTTATGCCACATTGTGTGAGTTTCTGGAAATCCATGTAGCATTAGTAAAGGGGGGCCTTCACCGCCGACTACAGCGTTAATTTTAGCTCCTGAGGTGCTAATAGTATGCCTTGTGAAGTTATCAAACATTTAATTCTCCTTTTTTAACAGTCGATTACCCAAATTTCTGTTTCACCCGGTATGGTCGTCGCGTTAATTATAAAATCGTTGGTTATATATTTTTTGGGTTCTGGTCTGGAATTCAGCCATTCATTAATTCCTAATAAAGAATTTTCCTTGTGTGAAATATTATCAATAAAATAATGCATTGGGATAACCACTTTGGGGCTAATGATTCTTATCAGTTCTTCGATTTCATCGAATGAAAGTAGGTGTCTAGTGTCATCAGAAGGTAGGAACAATATATCAGGTTCTTTGATGGATTCTTGGATAGAATCGGCAATATTGGGCCGATTATCTCCCCAATGCACGAAAGACATATTGGCTGCTTCAATTTTAAATATCGTATTCGGGAAATTTAGTTTTCCAGATCTGCCTGCATGTATGTCTTTAAATCCGTGTATTTCCACTGAATTGGTGATAAAAGTTCCTGGGACCCTAAGTATAGAAGAAGTTTCTTCCAGAATATGAATCTCGTCGTGGTCAAAATGAGCGTGTGTTATGAGGCATAAGTCACAATTGACCTCGGGCATTAATGTTTTGAACCATAATCTATCTTCTCGGTTTCGGTAAGGGTCAATCAGGATGCTGAAATTACTATCAAATGACAAAAGGAAGCAGCTGTGGCCATAATAATGAATCTGTACTTCTGTGGGTGTGTCCAAACTATGCCTCGTTATGTTATCGTGGTTTAGCCGTTACAGTAGGACGTATTGTAACCATGGATGATGCATTTGAATACACCTTATAAGTTTAGAATCTTAGTTTCGTGTTCAGCCACTGAATTTTCTAATGTGGCCACAGCTATGATTACATTGGCTGTATTTATTGATGCTATGACTCAGGATCTGAATTGGTCCAGAACAGTAATTTCTCTTCCTCCTACGATAGGTGCTATTTTAGGAGCATTATTAGCTCCTGTTTCTGGTCAGATAAATGATCGTATCGGGTCTAAATATTTGATCATGATAACCACCGCAATTGTAGCTATGTGTTGCGTTGTGATGTCATTTGTGCAAATCGGCATCATGATCGCTGTTGCTTTAACTGTTATGAGGATGGTAGACCAGGGCGGAACTAAAGTTTTTACAGCTTCAACTGTCACTAAGACGTTTGTTGCTAATAAAGGAATGGCTGTATCAATCGTGTTCTTCGCGGGTTCTATTGGATGTATGCTACTTGTTCCAGTGATTTCATATGTGATTAATGAGTTTGGATGGAGACAGGCTTGGTTTGGTCTTGGGGTATTAATGTTTTGTGGAGGGACTCTGGTTACGTTTGTGTGTGTTCCCTTTAGAAATCGACAAGAATCTTTTGAAACTGGGCAAGAAAGTAGCTTGAAATTTGACCGTGATGACCTGAAAAAAGCTCGTAAGTCGTTGTCTTTCGTATTGGTATTTAGCTCTCTTTTCTTAACTGGTATAGCTACGGCAGGGACAATATTGCATGTGGTCTCATATTTAGGTGACAAAGGGTTTTCAAATAACGTTTCAGTGACTGCAATGAGTTTGGTAGCTTTTTCGAGTGCCGTCGGTTCGATTCTATGGGGTAGGCTGGGCGACAAATATAACACCAAATTGATCACGGTCATGACTTATTTGAGCTTAATTGTGGCGATATTATTTGTAATATTTCCTTTTAATAATTGGGTTGTATATTGCATGGGATTGGCGTTTGGGCTAGCAGGAGTAGGTATAAATACCTTAAGCGCGATTTTATTAGCGGATTATTATGGCCGTAACATATTGGCTTCAATATATGGTTTGAGTAGGACAGCGCAGGTGCTTGGCTTCGCCATTGGAACTCAGTTTTCTGCTTTGGTGTATGACCTTACCGGGGCGTATGAGTTTGCTTTTATCACTTTCCTCATTATTTGCACGTTAGGTTTAGGACTTTTAGTGATTGCCAGAAAGCCAATTTAAGTTAACTTGAGAATGTAATTTTCTAGGTAATTGCTTATAATAGTCTCAAATATAGCAGAAGAAGACTAAGGAGTTGTTATGGCATTAGGACTACGAACTCATAGACCACTGATCCAGGCATCAAGCCACTTAATATCTGCAGGGCATAATTTGGCAGCAGTAGCGGGTTACGACATGTTGGAATCTGGAGGCAATGCGACTGATGCAGGTGTTGCTGCTGGGTTAGTTCTTAATGTTGTATTACCCCAATTTACTAATTTTGGTGGAGTTGCTCCTATATTGGTCTATGACAATAAAAGGAATGAAGCTAAGAGTATTACAGGATTAGGCAATTGGCCTCAAGCAGCTTCTATTGAATATTTCAATACTCATCATAATGGAACTTTACCTAAAGGTATCTTGCGTACAGTGATGCCATCAGCCGCAGACGCATGGTTAACGGCTTTAAGGATTTATGGCACGAAAAGTTTTGAGGAAGTATCTGCAGCTGCTATCAGGATAGCTAAATCGGGATTTCCGATACATCATTCTTTGCATAATTTGTTTGTCAAATATGAAGATAAGAACTCTTTGGATTTTTCGATACGACAATGGGCGAGTACAGAGAAAATATTTTATAAAGACGGTAAGACGTTGGAAGCTGGTGATATTTTAGTGCAACCAGATTTAGCCAGAACATTCGAAAGACTTGTGGTAGCTGAACAATCCTGTAATGGTACACGAGAAGAGAAGATTTTAGCTGCTAGAGATCTTGTATACAAAGGTGACATAGCTAAGGAAATGGCACAATTCTCCTCCGACAACGGAGGATTATTAACATTCGAAGATTTGCAATCTTTTAGTGTTCAAGTAAAAGATCCTTTAAGTGTAGATTATAAAGGGACCAAAGTGCTTTCCTCTGATACTTGGACCCAAGGCCCAGTATTGCTTCAAGCATTGAATATAGTGTCTGGGTTGGATTTGAAAAAAATGGGACACAACACTGCTACGTACATTCATGCTGTGGTGGAGTCATTAAAGTTATGTTTCGCAGATCGACATCAATATTATGGAGATCCTGATTTTGTGGATGTCCCTATCAAAGGGTTGCTGGATTCTAGCTATGCTGATTTAAGACGCTCATTAATAGATTTTGACCGAGCTATACAACGAATGCCGGATCCTGGAAACCCTTATGACTTTATGAATTCTAATAGCGGTCCAAAACCTTTTTTGCATCCAGAACCGGTCTCTGGAATAGCGGAAACCGATACAAGTTATATATGTGTAATTGATAAATGGGGTAATGGTTTTTCAGCTACTCCTAGTGATGGAATTGAAGGTGCTCCAGTGGTTGAGGGACTAGGTTTTTCGATGTCAGCTAGGGGTTCTCAGGCTTGGTTAGACCCTGAACATCCTGCCGCTATAATGCCGGGCAAGCGTCCTAGGTTAACACCGACGCCAGGGATGGCATTCAGAGATGACAATCTTTGGATGACTTTTGGCACTCCTGGGGCAGATGTCCAATGTCAATCTATGTTGCAATTGCTAATGAACGTTATTGAGTTCGATATGGATGTGCAGGAGGCAGTGGAGGCTCCTAGATTTGCCACTTGGAGTTTTCCAGCTTCTCATGTTCCTCATCCATACGAGAAGAATGTTGTAACATTAGAAGGGAGAATAGAAGATAACTGCGCTGAGAATCTTGGAGCCCTAGGCCATGAGATCCAGGTTTTAAATGACTGGGTGCCCAGATTAGGATCATTGTCTGCGATTGAGATAGATAGATCTCGTAACACACTAAATGGTTCTTCTGATCTGAGACGTGAAAGTTATGCTATCGGTAGATAAACTAATTCTTATATATTGAGGTAAAAGTGCAAACAGATTTTTTAGATAATAATGTGTTAGATCAGGCAATATCAATTTCCGATGGGCTTGCTGAACGCGCATATGAGGCTGATCAGGTCAAAAAATTATCCCAAGAAACCGTTGATGACGTTATAAAAACAGGCATGTTGTCTATGTCTACCCCCAAAATATTTGGTGGTTCTGAGGCGAATTTACTGACACGGTATGAAGTATTCAAGCAGTTGGGATCTGCTTGCGCTGCTACCTCTTGGTGCATTGGTAACCACAACATGGCATGTGCTAGGCTTTATTCTCTTATGGGAGAAAAAGCTTCTCACTATCTGAAAGATGTCAGTAGTAATGGATCAGTAATATCTCAAGGAGTGGTGCCATCAGGGCAAGTGGTTAAATCTTCTTCAGGGTACACATTATCAGGACATTGGCAATTTCTAAGCTTTTCCTTATATGCTAAATGGATGTTGCTATGTACTAAATTACCTACAGAATCGGATACTCCCAAGATAGGATATGTGATAGTTCCGGCGGACTTGCCAGGATTAGAACTTCAAGATACATGGCATACAATGTCATTGAAGGCTAGTATGAGTAATGATTTGCTAGTACAAGATGTTCCTATAGATGAAAATTGGATTATGGAAAATAAACCTGCAATTTCAGGGGATGATGTTCCATTTGCATTGCGGAATCCTGCTGGTTTCAGCTTAGGGCCTGCGGCTACAGTATTGGGTGTGGCTGAGGCAGCTATTGAAGAGACAATTCAAGTTGCTAATTCGACAAATGTCTCTACTGGAGGACTATCAAACACAGTAGCTGCGGATCCCATTAAAAGGTCTGAAAAAATAGGCAATCAATTTGTGATGGCTGATTCGGTGATTGAATTGGAATCAGCAAAAGCTTTCTTAAATCAAGAGCTATATAATTACACCTTTGAGGTTTATAACGGATTACCACTTGCAGAAGATCGATTAATTAAATTACAAATGGCTGGTAACTTGGCTAGAGAGAATGCTCAGTCTGCTGTTGAAAGATTGTTTAAAATTAGAGGCGCGAACGGTTTATATGAAACTAAATCTTTCGAGCGTTACTATAGGGATGTCAGAATTGGGACACTACCTTCACCTTCAAACCCAGATATGATCAGGGAACGAATAGGTCGGTTTATGTTTGGGATTAAATAAATAGATTTTGGAGATTTCTTATGCCTTACGGAAATAATGATTGGCTAGCTTTAACAGATGAACCCGCCTTAGAACCCAAATTGCCAATTTGCGACCCGCATCATCATTTCTGGGATTATCGGATGGTACGAATGCCCTATCAGCGCTATTTACTACATGAACTTGTGTCTGATATTGACAGTGGTCATAACGTTACATCGACTGTGTTTATAGAGGCTGGAGCAATGTATAGAGCTGACGGCCCGGATGAAATGAAGCCGGTTGGTGAAGTTGAATTTGTGCAAGGCTTGTCTGCTGCCAGTGCTAGCGGTCTGTATGGAGAATCCAGAGCAGCGGCGTCGATTATTGGTCATGCAAATTTGTTGTTGGGAGACAAGGTAAAACCTGTATTAGAGGCGCTTTCTACAGCTAGTCCCAGTAGATTCAAAGGAATAAGACATTCTGTTACTTGGGATCCTCACCCAGAAATAGAAAATAAAGCTGCTAGAGGTAGAGCTAAACAGAATCAACTGAGCGATCCCGAATTTAGAAAGGGCGCCAAGGTACTTAGCGATATGGGGCTTTCTCTAGAAGCATGGCTTTTTTTCCCTCAATTGATAGAATTGGCGGATTTTGCAAAATCATTGCCTAATCTAAATATTATTCTAAATCATGTTGGTGGATTATTGAGGATTGGTCCTTACGCTGGCAGGGACGAAGAAGTTATTGGCCAATGGAAAGCAGGAATAGCAGCAGTAGCTGAATGCCCCAATGTATACATAAAACTGGGAGGATTAGGCATGCCTCAGACAGGGTTTGGATGGGACGCAAGAGAGACTCCTGTTGGGTCTGAGGAATTAGCTCGTGATATGTCACCGTTTTTGGACTATTGTATAGATCAATTTGGTCCAGGCCGATCAATGTTTGAAAGTAATTTCCCGGTTGATAAAGTGTCGTTCTCCTATAATGTGTTATATAACGCCTTCAAAATTCTATCTAGAAAATATGATTCAAGAGAACGAGCACAGATGTTTAAAGATACAGCGTGTTCTGTTTATGGGATTAATTTTTAAGTGGTGGGCCGTGCGGGGCTCGAACCCACGACACCCTGATTAAAAGTCAGGTGCTCTACCAACTGAGCTAACGGCCCTGAATGATGCATCAAAGCATCGGGAAAACATTTTAGCACATACAGTTGTATTTAGGTAAGAAATTTGATGTTGCGTTATTTATAAAGATGTCGCATAATTGTTTTAGGTGATTCTAGCGAAGTGGTCCCACCCGTTCCCATCCCGAACACGGCAGTGAAACGCTTCAGCGCCGACGATACTGCTCGGGCAACTGGGTGGGAAAATAGGTCATCGCCCACTATATAAAAAGCAGGAA
>Ga0114933_10000232_pt1 | contig 67249 bp, 65 predicted proteins | sample 4SBtaG_FD_89691 | JGI IMG/M metagenome (GOLD analysis project Ga0114933, IMG submission 89691) | Deep subsurface microbial communities from Kolumbo volcano to uncover new lineages of life (NeLLi) - 4SBTROV12_W25 metaG | ecosystem: Environmental > Aquatic > Marine > Volcanic | place: Kolumbo...
AAATAAATTTTCACCATGCGATCCTCCTCGAACAATGATTTCATTTGTTTGATCAGAACCAGAAACCACAGAAGGTAACGCTTGCATCATAGCCATAATATCGTATGCGCCCACTGGATCTGACCTAATTTCTTCAATATCCACCGACCGACTGCTAGTGATGGCATCTTTGGCTTTTTCAAAATAGGTCGCTGTTACTTCAACACTTTCTCCTTCTAATACTTCGGACTGTAATGAAAAATTAACATGTGTATTTCTTTTAGTTACAATATGAACATTTGCTCGATTAACCGATCTATACCCAATCATGGATACATATATTGTATAACTTCCCACTGGAATATTTTCGACTAAAAATATGCCTTCATTATTTGTGGCAGCGCCTATATCTGTTCCACGAATTATGACATTAACCCCCACTAACGGCTGATGTGTAATTTCGTCTCTAACCATTCCATTCATTGAACCCGTTGCTCCAAATAAACCGGATATGAATAGAATTAAGCCTATTTTTTTCATTTTATTTAATTCTTGGTAAAAGTTGTTTTTTAACCCAATTATTATTTGGATCCACATCTAATGCTTTGTGATAATATTTTTTTGCTTCTTCAGGATGTCCCATTTTTAATTCTAATTGACCCAACCATGCATATATATCACTTTTTCCATAATGTGGCATAAGGGGCGGCGGATTATCTGTTTTAAATAATTCAGCGGCTTTTAAATACAATTCTTTTGCTTCTTCTTTACTTCCGCCCCATTTTTCGGGAGTAAACATGGCAGATGTACCTTGAATCATATATAGTCTCGGATTATTGGGTTCAAGTTGGATAGCTTTCCTAATAAGGGTGCTTGATCTCGACCCATACATGATTCCCGTCCAAGGTTGTATTCCCATTTTTTCGCCATACATAGATGATAATAAACCATATCCATCGGCAAAATCTTTATTGAGTTTAATCACTTCATTTAATTGCTTTATTCCATCATTCAAATAGGTTAGGGCCGTTTTTTTATCCCCTTTTGATTGATAATAATGAACAAGTTGATCATTACAATAGGCGACATAATATCGAAAAAGCCATTCCTTATCATTCAAATGTAAACCACGCTCAAAATGAGCCCGTGCATTCATCATTTCTTGTTCATTCCAATGTTCAAGTGCTGAATGAATTATCTTTTTCCCTGATAGAATAAAATCATCCGGTTTTTGTCCAATGAGTAGTGTTGAAAGTGCTAATAAAATGATTAAGTATTTTTTCATTTTTTCTCCTTGATCTAAAGATTTAAATTGAATCCAAAATATATATTTCTACCGTGGGTACTTTTTAATTCTGTCCGTTCAGAATAGTCCGACGAATAGAAATAGCCGTATATGTTTGTTTTATCTAATAAATTAGAAACAGATAAATAAAGAACTAATAAACCATCTTTCCCTATTGGAACTAATCGACTAAATGTTAAATCCAATCTCTGCATGGCTGGAAGTATAGCCGAATTCCACTCATTGAGTGCAGGTGTGTATGGTTTTCCTGTTGTATATCGGTAGGTTACACCTGCATTATTCAACGTATTTATTTGAGTTTTTAGGGCAGCCGTTATATTGTGATTAATATCATAATCCGTCGGAACTAATTCTAAATGATCCAATTCTTTTCTTTCAGATTGTAAATAACTGTAAGAAACCCATCCTGAAATAAAAGGAAGTGTTCCCTTCAAAAAGAAATCAGCTCCATAAGCATATCCTTCACCCTTATTTGAATAATTCGTTTCTTCATCATCTAATAATAATTGCGAATAATCCTTTTTATACCATTCAGCTTTAAAATTGGTTAATTCTGATTTATACTCATACCCCAAAATATAATGGTTGGCTGTCATGGATTTTAAGTCAGGGTTACCGACCCATTCATCCCGGTATTGCGCCTTCGGATATTGGTGATAAATACCTGTGGCCAATTTTAAAAATTGAGAATCAGATAATCTATAATTCAAAGATAGTCTAGGGTCCCAAACTTGTTGTTTTGGATTATCCAAGATATCTGTTCTTAAACCGGCTGTCATAAATATTTTTTGTGACCATTGATATTCATTTTCAAAATAAATCCCATAATGCAAACTTTCATAGTCCACATTATATTGTTCTGTTTCAGCATCGGGACTAAAATCATTTGGATCCAATGGAAATGTTGCGGCTAATCCTGTTTTTAATTCATCCAAAATGAATCCAATATTCCATGTCATTTTATTTGCCGCTGGGATGGAAATATCCGTTCTCCATTTTAACAGTTGGTCATCCATTTCTTTATCAATATTCCCAAGCGTTAATCCTTGGCCAAATTGGTTTTTTGATAAACTAGATTTAATGAAAATACCCTTTTGTGTTAAATGCCTCCATTGAATATTTGATAATTGTGTATGATTATCATTTAACATAATACCCTTGAATGTCGGACTTTCAGTATTAACGCCAATTTCATCTACATTAGAATAATGAAATACTTTTATTTGCCCCATGGGTGAATATTTCCAAATAGAACTTACATTCCCATCCCAGCTTGTCGGTACCTGTTCAAATCGTTCTTCTCCACCATTAAGCTTAAATAAATAGGTTGTATTGGAATAATTCCCGGAAAATTGAATCGCTAAATTATCAGGTTTTACCACCCAAGAGCCACCTGCTGAAATTGCGGCTAATCCTGCACCAATAGTAACGGAACTTCTACTTGGCATATCTAACGACTCCATGGCCATTACACCGGATAAAACATTCCCATACTTTGCAGAAAAACCACCCGTAGAAAAATAAGTCCCCGATAATAGAAATGGATCAATCATTCCAAAATATCCACCTGTATCAGATTCATATTTATAAGGATGGCTAATGGTTGCCTGATCTAAAATAACGGTTGTTTCCGAAACATCGCCCCCACGAACATACATCCCGGCACCTTCGTCAACTTGATTCACTCCAGGAAATGTTTGTACTGCACGAAATATATCTGCTGCGGCTCCAGCCGTTGTTACCACTTCTAAACTCGTTAATGTTTGGCCTTCTTCATCCGCCATAGTGAATGATCCAGCACTAACAGAAACTGGGTCCATTTCCATGAATGATTTTTCTAATATAATCTGAATATCGACTGGATTATTTCCTACATCTACAATAATATTTTTTTCGACAAATCCGATGTGAGAAATCCTTAATTCTCTTTCACCTTTGGTATGCGTTGGAATAGAAAATACACCATCTTCATCGGACATAGCTCCTTCAAGCGTATCCATGAAATATACATTTACATATGCAAGACCATCCCCATTTTCATCTGAAATTTTTCCGGTGATAGTCATACTATGCTGTCCCAATATTATAGAAATAGAAACGAATATAGAAATAATAGTTTTCATGATTAACCTTTATTAATTAATCCACTTATTCGGTTTACATATTCTTCAAAATAGAATTCCAAAACTAATTGAATTCAAACTCAATACTGATTGATTAAATATCCATTCGGACCTGTAAGATACGAAAGGCTTAATCTTTTTTTCTTTGGGTGATTCCCAGCCCAAATCAGATACAATTCCGAACGGGTTATTTCCACCATTACCCAATTCAATATAGCCGATTGTTCCTATTGACATTAAAAACCATTCTTTTTTTATTTGCTCTAAAACAATTCCAATTGCTATATAATTATTATCATCATTTCCGAATGGAGAAACAAAAGTTGTTTCTAATCCATATCGGTGAGAAGGATCTACATTTAACAAAAGTCTTCCGCCTATATGATATCCAACACCACTTATTTTATCATTTATGCTACTATTGTACCCTACCCCGGATATTGTTCGAAATAAAATGCCATTATTCTGCCCGAACAAAAATGTACTTATTAGAATCAACATGGTTACTAACTTTTTCATTCTCTGTCCTTTTTTTACTTATTAATTAATCCACTCAAACGATTTACATATTCTTCAAATGCTTTTTGCCCCAGAGATGTAATTCGAAAAGTTGTAACCGGTTTTCGTTCAATGAATTTTTTAGAAGATGACACATATTTTACATCTTCCAGTTTCCGGATATGAACACTCAAATTTCCATCACTGGCATTTACTTTTTCACGAATGTAAACAAAATTTGCAGAATCAACAGATACAAGTAATGCCATAATCGCCAATCGAATCCGAGAATGAATAATATCGTCTAATTGTTTATAATCGAAGTCAGACATTATTATATTAATCAGTCCATGTTTTTTGAATGATAAATCCAGGGATAGCTTGAAATGCTATCATCATTCCTGCCATGAGCAATAAATGATAATGGCCCGGAAAGATAAACATGATAATGGCTCCGCCCCACCAACCAAATGCCAAATTGCGAATCCATTTTACTTCATATACGAACCCGGATGAAAAATAGCCAATGGCTAATATTGTTGAAAATACCGGAGAAATAAACTGTGTGTGATTAGCGCCAGAACTAGAACCGACAAATCCTAAAATGGTGAGCGTAATCCCAATGGATAACCAAAGAAATCCATCTACTTTTTCCGCATAAGTTCTTACAGGTTTTTTACGATCAACTTTCCAGCCATAAATTATTTCAAAAAGCCAACCGCCTGCAATGACCATACCCCAATGAATCAACTCTGTTTTTCCGCCAATTTGATTTATGGCAAGAAACCAACTTACTATAAGGGCAATTGATACTAATATTCCCCAAACAGTTAAATGAATTCCACTTGCACTTCTATTTCTCCTGCTTTCAGTAATTATGCCTTTGATAAATGCTAAATCATTTTGAGCTGTATCTTTATTCATCATATTTCCTATTAAATTTGTACTTTAATTTATAAAGTTCTTTACATCACAAGCAAATAAAAAATAAAAAAGCCCCAACGACAAAGGGTAATTGGGGCTTTAAATCGTTAAAACTACTTAATTACTGCTTTAGGCGATAGGTGCATCCTTCGACAGTTTTAATGAATTTGTCTACCTGACTTTGAGTATGGAACATTTCATCCATGGGCTCAAATACATCTGATGGATAATCAATTTCATTATAATCACGTAAAAAGTTTGATTCCAGCTTTATAACCATATCTCTTAATACCATTGGTGGTATTTCCTTACTTCTCATAAAGTTAATTTGTAGGTTTAATTGGCCGCTAGATGTCATATGAAATAAAGGAACGGGACCAATATCTGATCCACAACGATACGTGAGTGTTCCATGTTCGTTTCCTCTTCCCCATGAAAGATCTTCACCATTTTTTTCTGCAAATTCTATGATAGAAACACCAATTTTGGCAATTTCTCGAGAACAGTTTTGTCTCATATCTTCAATAAATGTGTCTTTGTTCCAATTCGGCATATAGAGTTTTCCCCCTGTAGATGTAATTATTTAATGAAAAGGCGAGAATGAATTTACAAATTATGGAAGGTTATTTAAAGAAGCGTATTTATTTTATTTCATTTTTATAATTTCTACTTATTATAATCGATTCGAATCATATTATCATCTGAATTTCGATCCACAAATTTATACATGGGATCAATACCTGCCCTCACGGGTTTTTGATCCACAGTGATAGAAAATGTTGATATTGAATCGGTCATAAATACTTTTTCAATATAAATGGGTAATTCGTCTAATTCTCCATTTATTAGTGTTTCTCCCAATACGCCAATTTCTAACCAATCATTCAGTTTAACATTCGTTTGGTTTCCTAAACTGTCCGCATAGACTTTTTTCGCGACTACGGTCATATTAACGGTATATGTCCCATCTTCATTCTCAATCGCTGATGCTTCTTTTGCTTTATTTTCATATAATGTGATTTTTTCAAATGTATCTGTAATTAAATAGTGTAAATCTGCTGGAGTCCTACTTCGAATTGTATTTAGAAATTCTCCTATATTTGGATAAGGATCTGACTGATATCGAAACATATCAATAAAACTTCCTAAAGCGCTATTAAAAGTATCTTTACCAATAAAATCAGATAAGGTGTACATCATAAGTCCTGCCTTATTATAATGAATGTAAGGATGATTTTCAGTTTGGACGATGGTGGGTTCATACTTTTGTTCGGACGTTCTCCCCATTAGATAACGATCTAATTCATATTCCAAGAATTTCCGGAGTTGCTTTTCCCCCTTTTCTTTTTCTAAAAGAGATACAGCAGAATATTCTGCAAGACCTTCACTTAAAAAACCAGCTCCCTGTACATTCCCCCCCGAAACTTGATGCGGCCACCATTGATGTCCCATCTCATGAGCTGTTACCCAAAATGGCATATCTAAATCTTCCGGGTCGTCGGGATCAACATCCATAACAAAACCAATATTTTCAGAAAAGGGAATCGTATTAGGGAAAGATGCGGCATAACTCCCATATGGGAATTCTAAGGTTCTACATTGTCGATATGGGTAGGGTCCATATAATTCACTATAATATTCAATAGATTTCTTCATACCCTCCATTAATTTGTCCACATTATAAGAATGCGTAGGATGATAATACACTTCCAAATTAATCCCATTCCATTTTTCACTTAATACTTCATATTTCGCCGACACAAACGCAAAGAGATTGTGAATTTTTTGATCCATTTTATAATGGAAATACCGACGACCTTCTTTCTCCCATTCCTTTTGGATATATCCCGGTGCCATGGCAATTTGATCTAAATCTGTACTTATAATTATTTCAAAATCTACCCAATCGGCATCATCACCTAGAATACTATGTTTATTTCCTTCAACATCATCATATTTGGCCATGGAGTCTTGATTCTCAGACAAATCATATTTTTTCCTTCTTCTTTTATCACTTAATTCACGACCAGACGCATAACCAAAAGTGGGGAATAAGTCTCCACTCCAAATCATAGACCCATTTGCTACAACCGTTCGGTTGACGCCACTATTTGTAAATCCACTTCGGTTTCTACTCCCCGCAAAAGTGAGTGTAAATTCATCTCCTTTTTGAATTGGAGGGTCAAAAACAAACATGTCCCATCCATAAGTACTATCTGACGAAATTACTTCAAATGGACGTGACCACTCATATGTGGAATAAGGAGAACGTCGCCTATAATTGGCATGAATTGTATCAATGATTGAATCTGATTTATTTTTCATAGCATATATACCAGAGAATTCTACACGCGCTTCATCTGGAAATAAATGGACTTCCCCTTTTACACCTGTAATCTTAGGCTGTGGTGTATCCTTGTACTTTTTATACGTTTTTTCATATTGAGCTGATTGTTTTTCATAATATTCTGATTGATGATATTCATTCAATATATTTGTATTATAAAAAATATAACTACCCAATCCAATAAAGATGAATCCAAAAACAATAAAACTATATTTTAACTGGGAAGTTATTCTCGTTTTTGCTAATGCCAATCGTGAATTAAAATTGCCTGATAATCCTCGATTCCAAAACAAATTACTCCCAATAGCTAATAATATGGCAAATGAACCCCAATAAAGTTTATAAGTAATTAATCTCTCAATATACGGGCTAAATCCATTCATATCAGAATAGGGTGCACCGGAACCGGAACCATAATGGTATAACGTATGATTTAATCCTAATTGTCCAGAAAACATACCAAAAAGGAAATATAGAATCATAATAAAGTGGCCAAGATATTTATGATTTATAATGGTCTGAATTGAAAAAGCCAAAACGCATAAAAGGGCATAATCTGTCCAATCCAGCAAAAAGAGCTGTTTTAAATAAAGAGTTATTTCATAATCGTAAAAGCCTCGCCATGATTGAATACCTATTCCAATCCCCATAAGAACAAAAAGCATAATACCTGGAATTAAAATAAGAGCAATCAATTTAGATACCATGGGAATCCAATTTGGAATGGGTAAGGAGTCCATAATTTGATCAGCTTTTAATTCACGTTCTCGCCAAACAATTTGTCCTGCATAAAAAGTAATTAAGATTAACATAAATAATCCAAAAGAACCGCCTAAAACCATTAATACTTTCGCTGTAATCGGTAAAGTGTCAACGCCATACATTTTACCAATTGCTTGCTGATTTAAAATTAAAAAACCAGCAGCTGTTCCAGCTATCGCAATAAAATAAGGATCACGGAATGCGCGTTTTATTTCAATCCATATTTGGGTCTTAAATTGAAGCAATCGAGTATGAAAGTTGAATATGGGCGTAGCCTGAATAAATCCACTGCCAATAATGGATTCATTTTCTGTTTCCATTTTTGCTCGTTTTTTTGTTTTCTTTTTTCCAGGTTCTGTGTGTAGAAAATCAAATTTCCATAAACCAAGCCAAAAGAATAAACCGCCAACACTTAACCATAATATTCGATTCAGTAGAAGCCATTTAGTTAATGGAATATATAATTCATTTTGCTCAACTGGCGTCCAATATCGGATCACATTTCCAATTGCTTCAATCCCAAATGGGTCTAAAAGAGAAGCAATCCATCGTGTTTCAAGATCGTTGGTTAAATTCCCAGAAGTTAGATACCCAAAAAGGAGAATAACCGATGCCATATACGTAGGCAACATTCGTCGTGTTAAAATGGCTAACGAAAATAACAGAGCCCCAACCATAAATATATTTGGAAGGATAAAAATGATAAAAGGATGTACATAGGCCCACAGACTAAAAGCGCCAATAGCATCTTGGTCTAAATAAGGCATCAAAAACCCAAAGATCATCCCTAAAGTAAATCCAAGTTGGATTAGAATAGTTAAAATGTAAGCACCGGCAAATCGGCCTAAATAATAATCGAATGTTGTTATCGGCTTCGTGAAAAATAATGGGTGTGTATTATATTCATAATCTCTATAACCTGCATTCCCAAAAATGGCTGCTATAACCAATACACCCATAATGCCAAAAATATTTTGCATCATCGCAATCACCAATGGGGCATTCAAATTATTATTCGCATTTCCAACAATAATGCGAGCATTAGAAAAAGCACCTCCTAATACATTAACAATGAGAAAGGCTAATCCAAAGAAAACGAAAAAATAGACTAAAATAGATGTTTTTTTTATTCCAAGCCTGAGTTCAAAATTGAGTATATGTTTCCACATATTAATTCGACTCACCTATTTTTAACCCATGAATTGTAGAAAAATATAAATCTTCAATCTCCGAACTAGCTGGTTCAAATCCATTTTCTAAAGCAGATTCACTAAAAACGCGAACTTGTACTTTCCCTAAATAAAGACGTGATGAAATCACATTTCCACTTTCTTCAAGATGGGCTAATTCTGATTTTTCCACTAACCCTTTCCAAACTTTTCCATCCATTTTTTCAATCAATTGAATGGGCTGTCCAATCACTTTTACTTCTCCATTTAATATAATGGCCATATCATTACATAAATCACTTACATCGTCCACTATATGAGTTGATAATATAACAATTACGTTTTCACCAATTTCACTTAGTAGATTATGAAATCGATTTCGCTCCATTGGATCTAACCCTGCCGTAGGTTCATCAACAATAATGAGCTTGGGATCACCTAATAAGGCTTGAGCAATCCCGAATCGCTGTTTCATTCCGCCAGAAAATGTTCCCAATTTTTGATCTTTCGCATCCCAAATATTGGTTTGGTGAAGCAATGAATTCACAATTTTTTTTCTCGATTTAGTATCTACTATTCCTTTCATCACTGCCATGTGATCCAATAAATCATAACAAGAAACTTTTGGGTACACACCAAACTCTTGCGGTAAATACCCTAAATTTTCCCGAAGGGCTTGCTTGTTTTTTGCGACATCGATTTCACCAAATGAAATGGAGCCATTGTCCGCATCTTGCAATCCGGCAATTGTTCTCATAAGGGTAGATTTGCCAGCACCATTTGGTCCTAGAAGCCCGAACATGCCATTCCCTATTTCAAGATTTACATTTTTTAATGCCTTAACGCCATTTTCATATGTTTTAGACACATTTTGAATCGATAATTTCATAATTTTCCTTTTTTAAATAGCCTCGAGGTTAAAACCTAATCAATCTCAATTTTTTCATAATCGTTTGGGACTATAAAGTTGCTCGTATCAATAGGTTCTGCATATAACTCTAATAATTCGAAACTGATTGTTACGTTTGGAGTTTTTTTACCCTCATAGATTAATAGATTCATTTTAACATTATATCCATCAATCGGATCTAAAGTAGTCAATGAATCCATTTCACTTAGTAATATATTTGATGAAAATTCAGAATGGTCAACATTATAAGACTCCCTTAATGGGTGTAGATTCGTTTTAATATTTTTTTCAAGGGAATCAGATAGAGTCATTAAAGGTAATTGATCTACATACCATTCTTCGAATATCATTTTATTTTTAGGGATAGTGAGTGTTGTAATCCATTTTTTGGTTCTGAAACCATGCAAAGTTTCTATTTCTTTTCCACCTGTTCTTGTCACATTCAATTTTGAGTTATCTGAATCATCAGACGACGCACCTATTGAATAGGAATACGATTTTTGGGAAGTTGTATCAGGCTCATTGAAATAGTCATCAGGTGATTCAAACCAATATTCCATATCTTCCTTATTATACTTTATAATATGATTTAAATCTTTCATTATAATTTCGCCCACTTCTTCATTCATGAGCCATCTAGCATAAAAACGACTTGCCTCTGTTTTTTCATCCATTTTAAATAATCCCGGAGCAATGGTTTGATTATATGTTGTATTAAATGTTCCAAAAACAGGAAGATTAAAACTCAATTTATATTTTGAATGAACTTGAATATTTTGGCTGTAACTCAGGGAGATGAATAATAGGATATATATTTGTTTCATAATTCTAGGGACAGATTGAATTGAAAATAGTTGTCATTTTTTTAAACGGCAAATAGTACAAATGTCATTACATCCATAATATCCGTACATTGAAATAATACTGTTTTTGAATCAATCAATTTTGCCGAAGGATAATGGGATGCACGGTAAGCATCTACTTGCTTCATATATCGTACTTTAACTTGGAATGATTCTGGAACGGACAATAAACGATTAATCAAATTACCACTTAATGCTTTTTTAACTTTTTCCTTGATTGCTTTTCTTGATTCAGTGGGCTGCATACTAATGGTGGAATTTCCAACACCTAACATTGTTGCATGTGTTGCTATATGATGATTGACTTCTGAAACTTCTTTACAAATATCAATATCACCCGACAAAAAAACCAAAGGTACATTCAATGAAGCTGCAACTAATCCATGTAAATAAAATTCGGATGTCCATTGGTCATTAATAGTCATAGTGTCGATTTTCGATGAAGACATTGTATGCGCCAAGGGATTTCCACCCGATCCTGCTCTTGCGTGATAACCAATCATGATTAGAGCATCAAAAGAATCATCCAATTCCTGAACCATCATAAAGGGATGGCCACTCCACCCACGAATTAATTTTACATTTTTCGGAAGTTTCTCCGCTAAAATATTTCGCCCAGAATCGTGAGCGTCTTTCACCCATATTTCTTTCGCACCTGCAGAAAATGCTCCTTGACATGCAGACACAACTTCATCGGTCATGCGATTTTGAAATTCCAAATAATCGGATTTATTTTTGTCTGTTTCGTTCCAGTGAGTGGCCCCAGTAATGCCTTCAATATCTGCGCTTATATATACTTTCATAATTCATTCCATGATTGATTAGAATACTATAGAATTTACAACAATAAAAAAGGCCACAAATGTGGCCTTTTTTATAAATCCCTAATATGAATTAATTAGGTTTACAGTTCACTCGCATGATCACTTAAATAACTAGCGACACCATCGGCTGTATCTTTCATTCCATCATCACCTTCCGTCCAACCTGCAGGGCAAACTTCTCCGTGTTTTGTGTGGAAATCAAGTGCATCTACCATACGAAGCATTTCGTCAATATTTCTTCCAAGTGGAAGATCATTGATTACAGCATGACGTACCGTTCCTTCTTCATCAATGAGAAATGAACCGCGTAATGCAACTCCACCACCAACAGATGTTTCAGCGCTCTCTTTTTCAGTTTCAACATATGCAGGTTCAGCACCCAATAAAACTTCATAATTACGAGCAATGGATTTATCTAAATCTGCAATAATTGGGTATTGAACATTTCCAATGCCGCCATTATTTACATCTGTGTTTTTCCACGCCCAATGGCTGAATTGTGAATCAACGGAACATCCAAGAACTTGGACACCCCGTTTTTCGAAATCAGCTAAACGTTTATCAAATGCAATAAGTTCAGTAGGACATACGAATGTAAAGTCTAACGGATAAAAGAAAAGAACTACTTTCTTTCCTTTATAATCTGATAAACTTATTTCTTTGAATGAATTATCCGGCATTATGGCTGTTGCCTTAAACTCCGGAGCTTGTTTTGTAACTAACATATAGTTTCCTTTTTATTTTGATTTACATGATTTACAAATCCCATTCATATGAACATGAGAATTTGCAATAATATGGTTTGTTTTTTGTTCTACTTCAGATACAAAATTTTTATTTGGAATATGGATATCGATTATTGTTTTACATTCTATACAATAAAAATGTTGATGATTCTCCATAGTTCCATCATAATGAATGACACCATCAAAATGGATTGCTTGGATTTTACCATTATCAGCTAATAAGCCTAAATTACGATAAACTGTCCCCAAACTAACGTTTGGTAAGGTCTTTTTGACTTTAGAAAAAACCCATTCCGCCGTCGGATGAGAATGTGTTCCCTGCACCGTTTTTAAAATAGATTCTCTTTGTATGCTATAATTTTTCATATCTATATCGTAACCAAAATTATTCATACTTAGGAATGATTCCTAATTTTATCATTACTATTACTAACTATTTATATATAACTTTCCATGACATTTTTCTAATAATAGAGAGGAAAACACTATGGCTGATTATCAATGTCCCCATTGTGGAATGGGAATTAAATCCTTAGAATGCGCAAAGTGTGGAACCGAGTTAGTTCATGATCACATAACGACGGATGATGGGAAACAGGTTGCAGTTGCTAAGTGCCCAGATGGGTGTGGGATGATAAAGTCCCCTCAATGTTGTGGGCATGATATGTCCTGCGAAATTGGAGATAATAACAAATAAAAAAAACCCCCGCAATTGCGGGGGTTTTTCTTATATTAAAATGGTTGGTAGTTTGCTAAATACCAAGCACAGATAAATAATAATGGTGCTGAAATATAGACAGCTTTATTTATCGTACTTGATCTATACAGCAATGAAGATAAGCCACCAAAGGTAACCCAAATTAGGAACTTTAATTTAACCCAATTGGGCCAAGGCCAATGGATCTCCACTCTTGCCAACATTCCAAAACCTCCAAGTAATACTAGGAATAAACCTACTCCATGAATCATGAGTATGATTTTACGTAAAGGTTCTTTTTTATCCTGAGATACGATTGCATGCACACTTAATCCTGAGATTGATGCAATTAAAAAACCAATCCCAATGATATGTAAAAGGATATAAACTTCAAAAGACATTTGTTTTAAAACCCTTTAATGGTTCCTGACTTTTTATATAGATGCCAAACTATATGCCACCCTAAAGCAATCATAATAAGTAAAACACCATATCCATTTAAATAATGAGAAACACCAACAGTATGTTCATTAATCATTGTCCAAATAAGTGGTACACTCATATACGTATTATGCTTTGAACGAAGGCCTGCCATTCCAGCATCTGCTGGATTTGGAGCATCACCCTCTTTTATAGCTGTAATGATTTTCTGCTGAGCGGGCCAAATACGATACCAAACATTAAAAGCCATCATGGATCCGAACATAGCACCAATATGTATGTTATAAGCTCTGTATTCAGACATTTCTGCTACAAAAACCAGAAAGGCTAATACACCGATGATGCCTGCAAAACTTATCCCCGTTGCAATCATTGGGTTTTTTGCTAATGGACTTTTATAAAATGCATCATAGACAAAAACCATTAAAAATGGAATCAAATAAGCCATATGTTTGAATTTATTTACTTCAAATCCAGAATCATTGAACATAGAGTCATTCATGCCCATCCAGAAAATAAATATCATTAAAAACAATCCTGTTACCCAAGTCCATGCAGCACCCCATCTAAAAAAGTATAAGGTTCTTGGCATCAATTCAGGTATGACTTTTTTCTTTGTTTCTGCATCTAAAGTCGCTGCAACATGACCATTAATCCAATTAAAAAAGTATAATAGCCCAATCCATAGGACACCAGCTATTACGTGTAACCATTTTAAAATAGGTGTAATGAATTCCATCATTTCTCCTCTTATGTTATTGTATTATTAAATCCCTAAAGCCATGTAATTTACATCGACATCCATATTTAAAAAAAATTATTGATTGATTATTTCAGGATATGGGAATAAATCTAATAGCGATTTTGCATGCCCGTGTTCATCTTTATACGTAACATGGGATCGATCAAATTGAGTGTAATTGGTTAAACCAGAAGCACCTGCTAATGAATTAAGACCATTACGTAATGTTATAACATAGTTTAACACTCTCCATTGTTTTTCATCCACCACTAATGCTTTTTGATGGTCAACATCTGTTGTAGCCACACCCACTGGACATTTATTTGTATGGCATTTTTGAGCACCGATACAACCGACTGATATCATCATTCCTCGAGCAATATTCACTAAATCTGCTCCCATGGATAATGCTATAGCAATTTTATCAGGACTAAATAATTTTCCACTTGCAAAAACTTTAACCCGATCTCTTACGCCATATTTTCTTAATGCGTTATCCAAATGAATTAATCCAGATTTAACAGGCAATCCCATAGTGTCGGCCATTTCTTGGTAGGTGGCTCCAGAGCCTCCTTCGCCACCATCCACAATAATCGCATCAGGACCGCGCCCTGTTTTAATCATAGCTTCTGCCAAATCATCTGCTGAATCTGGACCGCCCATCACAATTTTTATTCCAATGGGTTTACCACCCAATTCTCTCAAATGATCAATAAAATCAAAAAGGGATAACATATCATGAAATTCATTATGCCGATTGGGAGAATCCACATTCATCCACGGCGTTACACCACGTATTTCAGCAATTTCGGGATTAACTTTACTTCCCTCTACATGACCACCCCGAATTTTTGCACCTTGCGCCAATTTGAGCTCAAACATTTTAATCTGTGGATTATTGGCTTTTTCTTTGAACTGTTTCGGACAGAATTCACCACTTTCAGTTCTAACACCAAACAAACCAGGCCCAACTTGCAAAATTATATCTCCACCACCGACCAAATGATGAGGTGCTAAACCGCCTTCGCCCGTATGAACCCAAGATCCAGTTGCCTGCCCTAATCCTAAACTCATAGCTTGAATCGCATTTTCACCTAATGCGCCAAAACTCATGGCGCTCATTCCAACAGGTCCTTTTACTTCCCAAGGATATTTACAATTTGGGCCAATGATAATGGCCTCCGAATCTTTCAATCGCCAAGGTTGGATTTCTACTTCTTCCAAATGTTCTTTTCTCGAGAATAAACCTTCTGAACCAACGTATCGTTTTGTTTTTATTTTTGGATGACATTCAATTTCCATTTCTTCTGCTTGCTTTGGAAACATTGAATTTCGAAGATACCATCCCGGTTTATTGAAATCTCGCTTTGAACCAAATGATATCAAAGTTTTCATATACTTCCCTGCGACGACAATATTGGTAAAATCGATCCGGCTAAATGGTTTTCCTTCGTTGTCTGAATCAAACATATATTGGCGCATTTCTGGACCCAGCATTTCAAATACGTACCTTATACGACCTAATAATGGAAAATTTCTTAAAATAGAATGCTGGCTTTGATTTTTATCTCGGAAATAAATAATAATAAATAATAGCGGTGGAACAGTCACTACTATCATAAAGATAATAAGTAAAATTGAAAGTGCTATTTCTTGAAACATGAACCCTCCTTAGTCATGTTTTGTAAAATATTATTATTTTACGATTAATACAGGACAGTGACAATCTTCCATCACTTTCAAAGGTTTGCTTCCTTTGAAAAATTTCATTAATGGATTTTTACTTGAAGCACCCATAACAATAATATGGTTATCTCCAGCTTCTTTTTTAATCATTTCAGATGGTTCACCTACGCGATATAAATTTTGGTAATTAATTCCAATGCGACCCATCATTTTACCCGCTCTCTCAGCTGCACCTTTATAACCTTTACCAAATGTATCAACTTTACTTACCGTTAATATATCTACATCAATATTAAAGGCTTGAGCAACACGGACACCAAATTTTATAGCTCCTTTTGTCCCTGTGGAGTCATCTACCGCTAACAATAATCGATACGTTTGGTTCGGATTAAATTGATTTACCACAAAAATAGAACTATCTATATATTGGACTAAGTCATGCGCCATTCTTCGCTCGCCACTACCGCCAATGATTGTCACATCATATTTTCCAGACTTTACTTCATTTCTCAATTCTTCAATGATGTTTCCATTTCTTAAAATAAGTTGCACATCCTCACATACAGTCCCTTTTAAGTAAACTTCAGATCGATTGCCTCCTGTATCAACTAATCTATTTTTAGGAAAACCAGCATCAACCATCTTGGGTGAAATATAGTTATTCTCAGCTAGAAAGTTAAACGCCCATTCCAGGACATCTATCCCAGGCCTATCAAATTCCCAAGAATCCATACGTTCCTGCGCCAAACCAACCACTTTAGCATTGAATTTGCTGACTTTTTCACCAACATCAACAATAGTCGTTGACGCATTCAAAGCTTTAGCAATCTTCATCCCCACACGTAATGTAGGAGCAGAATATTCTTTACTTCCTATTGCGATTAAGATTTTCATCATGATATAATATTAACGCCTTTTCAATTGATTAACAGCCAATAAGTATTGGCATACAAAACGAGGAGAACCATGGAAACAATTCCTGCTTTCCATCCTACTTTTAAAAAATCTTTTGCCGTGACCAAACCACTCGAATACACTATCGTACAAGCTGGAGCAGCTACGGCGGTAAAATAACCAAATGCTGATGCAATAGCAGTTACTAATCCAAGATGCATCGAATTTTCGCCTAGATTAAGTGTAATGGGTCCTAATACAGCCACGGTCGCTGAGCTCGACAATACATTCGCTAAAGTTGTGGTCATAATTACAACAATTCCGTCCACAATAAATGGAAATGAATCCATCCAAATGCCAAATAAATGTACAACATTTTGAGCCAACCATAACGCCGCACCTGTTTCATTAATATTTGCTCCCAACGAGATTGTTGCCCCGAACAATAATATGACTCCCCAATTTGTATTTTTACTCAAATCGTCCCATTTTACAAAACCAGCAACAAGATACAGGAAAACTCCCGATAGGGCAATTGTTCCCAATCCGAAAAATTCACTCAAAAATACCCAGCCAAGAAATACCAATAAAAATATAAAAGCCGCAACCGTATTTCGACCTGTCATTTCGGGCGACTTAGCCACCTGAACAACTAATTTTCTAACGCCCGTATCCAAATGATCATATTCAGGAACAAAGCTTTTTATCAATATCCATGAAATGATGGGTATTTGTATTAAGACTAATGGATAAACCAGAATCATCCATTCTATGTATGAAATAGATAAACCAAATTCTCTAAAATACGACATCATTATTACATTTCGACCACCACCGGATGGCGTTCCAATAGAACCAATCAAAGCACCATATGCAATGGCAAATAAAAGAACAGCACTCAACCCTCTTACTTTTTCCTTATCTTGGGATGTAAACCGAATCAAAGTCATACCAATAGGAAGCATCAAGGCTGCCACTGTGTGTCCTCCTATAAAGGAAGATAAAAGTGCTGAAATTGCCGTAAAACCAAAAACAATATTTTTTGTTTTATGTCCTGTTAAAGCAATAATTCCCAAGGCGATCCGTTTATCCCAACCTTGTTTAATAATGGCAACAGAAAGCATCAGTGAACCCATAATAAAAAAGACTGCATCGTTCATAAATGAATGAGCAATTCCATCTGCATCATTAATGCCTAGCATAACTTCAAAGACTAGGATATAAATCGCAATGGCTGGCAATGGAATGGGTTCAGTAATAATCATCATTAATGCTGTTATAACAATAATAATAATTCGGTATCCTTCTAATGACAACCCTGACGGTGTTGGCAAAAGGGATAATATGAACCCGACTACCATTGCAAGGATGAACCATTTCTTTTGGGTGACCCAAAAAAGGAAATTAGTAAGGGAAGATTGTGAAAATCCTAACATAAAGTTTCGGAATTTAGGGAATTAAATATTACTGGACGAAAAAAAAGCCCCGAAATATTCGAGGCTTATTTCTGCTAAGAATTAACTTAATTAAAATGTATAACGGAATTCAGCAACAGCTAAACGACGAGTCGCTGGACTTCCAGCCATTTGTCGAGCTTCAACATCTGTTACATTCGATACATTTAAATTGATTCCCATACTATCATTAATCTGATAACTGGCGGAAATATCAATTGTAGTGAAATCGCCTAAAGGACCATAATCATGGAAATATGGATTTCCTGTTGGGTCAAGACCTTCATAGGCTTCAGTTGCAAAGTGATATCCAGATACATAGTCAAACTGATCCACATGATGAGCCGATACTGAAATCTCTAGACCATCTACTACATTAGATAACCTTACACCTGCATACCATTTTCCTTCAGGTGTATTAAACATAAGACCGCTATACTCAGCTACGGTTGCTGAATCAGAAACAGCATAGTCTTTTTTATTATCTAAATCAGAATCATCTACTTTAGAATAATTCGCAAATACACCAATCATATCTGAAACTTGGTAATCAATTCCCAAATCAAATCCATTTATATCTACTTCACCAAAATTCATGTATGAAAGTACGATTGCAGGATCAAGTGCTTCTCCGCCTTTTGCGGATGGCATAACAAATGTTTGCAATGCACTAATGAAATTTTCATAATGACTCTGGTAATAGTTGACATCAACATAGAGACCCTTCAAAGGAGTTCCTTTATAACCAAATTCCATTGTTTCATTTACTTCTGGGGATAATCTTGGTATTTCAGTACCATCAGCAGTGGTAAAGCCACTATTGTTGCCCATTAAGAAAATAGGGAGTCCAAGCGGATGCATTCCATAATAAATATAGAGGTACTGTTGTAATATTGCGGGTGATTGAAATGCTCTATTCCAGGTAGCACGAATTGCACCATTTCCAAGACCTTTCCATGTAAGAGCAAGGCGAGGGCTGGTTTGCGGATCAAACAAATCATGCTGATCATAACGAAATGCAGCTGTTAATGATAAATCCATTGGCAATCCAGCTTCTACTTGGCCATATGCACCAAATTGATTGATAACAATATCTTTAGATACTTCTTCTCCAGAAAATGGGTCTGTACCAGAATCATCTAAATAGGTACGTCCACTGACTGGACTTGATTTTTCATAATCTACTCCAGCAATAACGTCCATTGATCCAAAAGATGTATTAAACTGTGCTTCAGCATTAAAACGATTAGAGTCATCAATTAAGTTTCGAGCTTTAACAGCTTCTTCTTTTGATGCTCCAGTTGTTAACTGATACAATGCACGTGTTTCTAACTGGTATGTTTCACCTGTTGTATTTTTCATGCCATACACACGAGCAAAAAAGTTAGAACCTGTTACTTGCGCAAACCAATTTGAAACAACCCAATTTTTAACCTGCAAATGGCCAACATTAGTTGTTTGTAAGTTTGATGTTGTTGCTGATCCATAGCCAGCAGATAATTCCAAATTGCTTCCAAGACCATAGTATGCAGATGCATTATATTTAAGATAATCAACGTCAGTTTCATTACCTTCAACTGTATATTCACCCTCATCCATTACACCATCACCGTTACCATCAATCCAGTAATTTCTTTCAAGTTTCCAATCTTCACCTGAAAGTTTTTCTAAATTAACTTTATAAGCAATGGGGCCAGCTTCACCAGCGTATCTTGCACGAACATTCATTATACTATTTTGCCCAGCTCCCAATACAACCGTTCCGCCTTGAGAATCTTTAGGATGTTTTGATATTACATTTAACATACCGTTATGTGCATTCGGTCCATATAAAGCAGAACTTGGACCTACAATTGCTTCCATACGTGCAATATCTTCCTTCATGACTGGTAACATTCCTTGGGGTGAAATACCTGCTCCAGGAAGCATACTATTCATTCCATCAGCACGAAGTTGAAAACGATAACTGTAAGATGTCATAAAGCCTCTTGCATTAATCGCAACTCCATCAATACCCGTTTGATATGTATCGACGCCTTTCACTTTTTTAAATGAGTTAACAAACGAGAAACCTGTGTCTCTTCTTATATCATCTTCATTTAATACTGAAATAGTCACAGGCGCATCTACGATTTTCATTGGACGACCACGTGTAGCTGATACTACAACCTCATCTGTCGCAAGGGATGAAACTGATAATGAGAAGCTGACTTCTATATTTCCGCTAGTTACATCAACTGTCGATATTGATGATTCGTATCCTATGAATGATGCCTCAATCGTTTGAGGGCCTTCAGGAACATTAGAAATAGAATAACTACCATCTGATGATGATGAATTACCTAGGTTAGTTCCTTGTACCATTATGTTTGCCCCTCCGAGTGCATTTCCATCTTCATCAGTAACTGTTCCTGAAATGGATCCTGATTGAGCAAATAGTAAACTCGTAATGAGGATACTAATAATAATAAATAACCGATTGGTTATCTTTGTATGTGTCATTGATTTTCTCCTTGTTTTTTTATCAATTCTTTAAATTTAGATATTTTATACCCATCAATAAAAATAGTTTGTTTATTCATATTTTAGGAAAATATAGATGGAGAAAAATTGGCATCTACTCCTTCATGAATACACATTTGAATTATATACAGATAAATTGTAATTAATAATTGTATTGCTATTGAATGATTCCAAATTAATCTTTAACACATCTCACAGATAAGCCTGTTTGTTTAGGTATTTCATAACGATATAAATCTCTACCATCATATTGGACTTTCCAATACCAAGCATTTTCATCCGTTGATTCGGTGGCCGTTCCATAATATCCATAACTGCCTCGATTTCGAAATGTGCCGTCTTGAAGTCTGTATCCGCCCGGTAATGCTGTAAATCCTGACTCATTCGTTGCACCAATATTATACCTAGCCCAATGGGCTGTTCCAATCTCTTTTATTTTTCCGCCAGCAAAAGTGATACCGCTTAAATGATTTACCATTGTTTGCCACTCTTCATCGGTGGGAATATGCCATCCTTCAGGCGCAATATTTCTAGAATCCATGATTGCATTCCAATTATATAATAAACCATAGCTATTTGAAGAATCATATGTATTATTGTACCAACATGACATTCCCGCTTCTTGCCCTATCCATTCTTCATTTGTTAATGGATTATAAATAGGATCACCATTTTGGTAATGAGAAACCTTTAAATCCTCAGCCATCCATTCTTGGCCGTTAATGATGGTTGTTAAATAAATATTCCCATCAATATCCTCAACTGTATTTCCAAAATAAAATGATTTAGTTTCAGACCAATTTCCATATTTTATCCCACTATTTTTTGGCTGGACTTTCCAAAACTGCCTGCCTTCTGCTGTTTGCTCTATTGTAATAACCGTATCACTTGTCGTAAGAAAATATTCAATAATTGAATAATTAATATCAGAGAATACCATAATATTATATTCGCTGGCGCCAAGGAATTTGGACCATTTTAGCTCGACTAAGTTTGTATTCGTAATAAATTGTTGATCTACTGGAAAAATAATTTCCAGATCAGCTTGTTCCGTGACAGGAACAAAAACATTCACTATTTCACTTTCCCCAACATTACCAGCAAGGTCTACTGCTTTTGCTTCAATAGAATGTTGATTCCCATCCGCATAAAAACTCACATGCCACACCCATTCCCATGGCTCATTTTTTAATTTTATTATGGGTGACCCATCAATAAATATTTCGACAGAAATGACACCAACATTATCCGTTGCTTCCAAGTGTATGTATGTTGGCTCATTAAGTTCGGCATTCACAAAAGGTGACATTATTTGAATATCTGGAGACTGCGAATCACTCTCCTCGATAACATTGACACAACTCACTAAAACACTAATAGTTATGATGACTATAATTAGATCAAGGCAATTAAATAATTTTTGAAACTTCATTGCCTAATTTACAAAAAGATTGCTATTTATATTGAAATTCTAACTCCATGTATAAAAGAAAACTAAAATAGACTCACTAATGGTCGCATTTACTGGGGATCCGTGAACCATCTTCTAAAATGGCCCATTTCCAGATAGGAACTCGTTTTTTTAATTCAATAATAAACCAAGACATTGCGTCAATCCCTTCTTGTCTATGTTTGGACCAAATAACCACATGAAGACTGGTTTCGCCTACATCCACTTTGCCAATGCGATGCTTACAAAACAAATCATGAATAGGAAATTTTTGGCACGTATCTTTTGCTAATTGAATGAGTTCTGCTTCGGCCATTCCTTCATATTGTTCGTATTCTAATGCGGTAATTGAATCGCCATGTTCTGTGGCTCTGACTCTTCCATTAAATATGAGTTCTGCACCATCTTGTTGGCGTGAATCGTCATTCAAAAAAAATGGTATTGGACCTTCGCTTATTTCAATTTTAATCATATTTAATAACCACAGAAATCACAGAGAAAAAATAAAATATTTTTTCATTATGCATTTTGTAAATCCACTCCATTTCTTAACCGCCTTGGACAGGTGGAATGAATGCCACTTCATCCCCATCTTTCAATTCAATCTCATTCGGAAGATATTTTTGATTCACGGCCACTCGCAAAGAAATATCATCCAACTTTCCTTTGGCTTTGGCACGAATCAATTTTTCTAATTCTGAAGTGCTGGTTCCAGCTTCTAATTCCATTTTGAGTTCGTCTTTGCCAAAAGCATATTTGACTTGAGAAAAACATTTTATTTTTATTTTCATTTATTTTGACCACAGAGTCACAGGGAACACGGAGAAAAAATAAAATATTTCTTCATTATGCATTTTGTAAATCCTGTCCATCCTATCCTATTTCAATTATTTCTGTTTGATGGCTTTTCCCATCATAAATTAATAATCTTCCTACCAAATTGGGTTTAATATCCACAATTAATTTAATAGCTTCCAAAGCTTGGATATTCCCAATAATTCCCGGGAGCATTCCCAAGACACCCGCGTCCGCGCAGGTGTCTCCCCCGCTTGGCGAATCTGGGAATAAATCACTGTATCCGGGACTTCCATTTACGTTTAATACAGCAACCTGTCCTTCCCATCGAAATAATCCACCATAAATCATGGGTATATTTGACTCTTTGGAAAATTGGTCAATTAATTGGCGTGTTTTAATATTATCTGTTGCATCAATTACCACATCACTTTTTTGGATAATATCAAGACCATTAGATTCATCTAAATATCCGTCAATAATTTCAATCGCAGTATCTGAATTTATTTTTTCCAAACTTTTTTCTGCAGATTGAACTTTTTTTGTTCCCACATCATCAATGCCATGTAAAGGCTGGCGGTGGAGGTTTGATAATTCTACAATATCACCATCAACTAAAATTAATTTTCCAATCCCTGCGGTCACCAATGATTGAGCGACTGGACACCCCAATCCACCCATCCCAATTATGGCAATTGTTGCATCCATTATTCTTTTTTGTCCATTCAACCCAATTTCAGGCAATACCGTTTGTCGTGACCATTGGCTCAAATCTTCCATTTTAGATTGAAATTCATTCCACGCTTGAGCGCCACCTAATAAACTGAATGTGTCTGTTAGGTTTTGTTCAATAATCATGCCTTCCGTTACAATTCCAAATTGACAAACTAATACTTTTAATCCTTCAATATTTGGGATTGGTCCATTTTCAGACATGATCGTATCTAAACCATCCATGGGAAATTCATTTCGCTGGTTTTCAGGACGCACATCAATTACAGTAAAATCGTTTCCTTCATTAATCCATTTTTGTAATTCTTTCGGTGTTATTATCATATTTTTTTTAAGTGTGAATGTGTTCATGTGTTAAAGACTTTAAAAACCTTAACACTCGAACGCTTGAATACTTTATGAATTTTTCCATGGTAATAAATGAATAGAAATGGATTCTCCTGGCTGTAAAGGGCCATCGCCCGGTTCCGCTCCAAGAATACAATTAGTCTGCAATGACGATGTTAACATATGCGACCCTACTTTTGGTGATGATTCACAGACCCATTGTCCATTCTCCATCCACGCCTTCCCAAATAAGAATCGATATTTCATTTTTTCTCTCGAGAATGGTTTTTTCAAAATCCCCGTTATTTTTTTGAATTCATTTTTCCCCATCATTGATTCCAGAACAGGCCAAACCCATTCCATAAATCCGATATAAGAAGAAACTGGGTTCCCCGGTAAACCGAAAATTAATGTATTATGCCCAGTTCCAAAAAAGAGTGGTTTCCCGGGCTTTTGGGCGACTTTCCAAAAATGTTCATCAACACCTAACTCCATTAATACATCCCTAACATAATCATATTTTCCCATGGATACACCGCCCGATGATATTATTATATCACAGGATTCAAGTGCGTCAGATAAAAAGGTTCTTAATGATTCTTTATTATCTTTTATAACATCGCGCAGGATGATTTCGGCACCGACTCGAAAAGCTAATTCCGTAAATACATATAAATTTGAATTATATATTTGTCCTTCACATAATGGGGTTCCCGGTTCAACTAATTCATCTCCCGTGCCGAAAATGGCAATCTTTGGCTTCTTGTAAACCGAAAGATTCCCATATCCAAATGTGGCGCAGGTTCCTATTTCGTTGGGTGTAATAGGTGTTCCTTTTTCAATTAGAATTTCACCTTCTTTAATTTCTTCACCCATTTTTCTAATATGTTTCCCGGGAGTTGCTTCAATCATTATTTGGACGAAATCTGAATCAGAAAATCCACTACTATCTTCAACCATAATAATGGCATCGGCTCCATCGGGGATCTTTGCCCCTGTCATACATTGGATACATTCTCCCGATTGCAAAATGACATCACTGGGCGTACCTGCAGAACTCACACCAACTAACTTTAATGTGACTGGGTTTTCCGGCGTGGCACTCTTTGTATCGATGGATATAACTGCGAATCCATCCATAGCTGAATTGTTAAATAAAGGCGACGGAAAGGTGGCAACAATATCCTGGGCTAATACACGTCCCCCAGCATCATGTAATGATATTGCTTCTTTATCGAGTGTAAAAAGATGTTTTTCAACAATTGATTTTGCTTCATGAAATGGTATCATATTTTCCTTTTTTTGACAGGATTTACAAGATTAACAAGATTCAAGCTTTTCCCAATCATCATCGATCCTTGTTATTTTTATCTTCTATTATCCCGTGCATCCTGTTATCCTGTCATTATGTTTTTTTCTTTTGCGACTTCTGTTCCTTTTGAGACTATTGTATTATTCCTTTAAATAATAATATGATGGCAATAATGATAACGCCACCCATGACTTTTTGAATCGTATTTGGTTTGAATTTAATAGCGCCCATATATGAACCAGCAAACCCACCTATAAGTACTGCACCTGCTAAAGGTAAAATAAAGCCCGGATCAAAAGTCCCTAATTGGGCACGAGTAATTACACCCACGAGTGAATTCACCCAAATGAACATGGCTCCCGCCGCAGCTGCTTCTTTTTCTGTACCAAGCCCAAACATGATAATCAGGGGAACCAAATAAATTCCGCCACCAATCCCAACCGCGCCAGCAATGAACCCTAATACAGCTCCAATTGATAATATAAATATCCACTTTTGATTGGAAGATAATTGGATGGATATTTTCAAATCATTAATGATATAAATACGAACAGCAACCAAAATGAGTGTTCCTAAAAGAAAAAGTTTAAATATAGTTTCTGGAACTTCTAATAAGCCGGCTATAAACGTCATTGGAATAGAAGTAACTAAAAATGGAATAATTAAATTCAGACGACCATGCCCATTTTTCCAAAAATGAACCATACCAATAAATGTGACAATTAGATTCATCGATAATGATGTGGTTGGAATTAATTCATAAGAAATCCCAAATATAGCCAAAAGTGCTGTATAAGAAGAGCCACCACCGAGACCAACAGATGAGTAAATCAAGGCGACAAAGAAAAATAAAACAGGTAAAATATATTCACTCATTTTCTAACCATGAAATTTCTCTGTGAGCTCTGTGACTAACAATCAATGCTTTTCTCCACCCATCATATGAAACGAATGAAATATGGTAGGAATCAAAACTTTCAAAGCATCTTTGGATGCACCAATGCTGCCAGGAAGGCAAATAACGATTGTACCATTTACCACTCCCGCCGTTAATCGTGATAACATAGCTGTTTTAACCTTTCCGCGACCATAAGCATGTAGCGTTTGTTCCACTCCAGGTAATTTGGAATCGAATATTTTTTCTAATGTTTCAATGGTTAAATCTCGTGGCCCCAAACCTGTTCCACCAGTTGTAATAATCAACTCAACACCACCATTTATCCATTCTTGAATTGTTGGCACCAACTCATCCGAACCATCTGGCAATACTTTTTGGTTCTCCACTGCACAACCAGCGTTTTTAAATCCATTCATAATAATTGGGCCTGATTTATCTTCCCCCTTCCCGGAAGAAATACTATCACTCAATGTAATGACACCCATTTTCGGTCGGTATTCAGTGGCGTGGTCAGACTTTCCACCCATTTTTTTCACCAATTTTATTTCGCCGATGGTCATGGTTTTATCCACTGCTTTACACATATCATAAATAGTGAGCGCGGCACCGGAAACAGCAGATAACGCTTCCATTTCTATACCTGTTGCTTCTTTTGTTTTGACGGTTGATTTTATCAAAATAGCATCGGACACAATTTCAAAGTCAATATCCACAAATGACAAGTTCAATTGATGACACATGGGAATCATTTCTGCTGTTTTTTTCGCAGCTTGAATCCCAGCAATTTTGGCTGTTGTGAGCACATTCCCTTTTGGAAGTGCATCTTCCTGAATCGCTAAAATCGTCTCGGGAAGCATCGATATTTGCCCTTCAGCCTTTGCCATTCTTACGGTTGCCAATTTATCTGTTACATCAACCATTTTAACATTGCCAGATTGATCTAAATGCGTAAAATCATTCATATTATCCCCCTATTTGGGTCATGGATTCTCTATTATCATTACCTTGGTTTTGAGCTTCCCAACCATCTATATATTTTTTCTTCATGGTATTTCGAATCATATCTTCAATTTCAGTATTATTTTTTCCGTCACGCATAGCATCACGGAGGTTGGTTTCATTTTGGCTATAAAGACAATTTAATAATTTCCCATCTGCTGTAATCCGAAGTCGATTACACTCGCCACACAAACTCCTCGAATAAGCCGGAATCACAGCCACTTTACCCTTATAATCATTCACTCGAAAAATATGATGTTCTGTCCGAGAACCATCAATGGGATTCAATTCATCCACTTGAGTTTTTATATCAGCCACAATATGATCAGCCCCATAAAATTTCCCCGTCTTCCAAATCTGATGCGAATCAAATGGCATGAGCTCAATAAAGCGAACCGTAATATCATTTTCTTTTGTGAGTTCAACAAAATCCATTATTTCATCATCATTAAAATCACGCATGGCAACTACATTTAATTTGATAGATTGAATTGAGGATCCCATGGCTTTTTTAAGTCCGCTCAAAACCATATCCAAACCGTCGCGACGTGTGATTTTTTTGAATTTTTCTGAGTTCAGTGTATCAAGACTAATATTAACTCCCAACAAACCGGACTTAATCAATTCATCGATTCGTTTTTCGAGAAGAAGACCATTCGTGGTTAAATGCACAGAATCGATGTTTTTATAATTATTTGCAAATTGAATTAGTTCAGATAAATCTTTTCGTAATAAAGGTTCACCACCTGTAAAGCGTATTTTTGACACACCCATCTGGGCAGTTAATTCAATGAGTCGGAGGATTTCTTGGTTGGAAAGGAGCTTGTCTTCACTGCGAAAATTAATCCCTTCTTCAGGCATACAATACATACAACGAAGATTACATTGCTCGTTGAGTGCAATACGGAGATAATTGAATGTGCGACCGAACAGGTCTTTGATGGGAGTGTGCGCCAACAATGTTGACGCACCTCTTAATGAGTTGTATTTCTTTTGTTTTGTTTCCATTCTCTTTCCAATCACGGGAGCTGATGATTTCATTTCTAAAATCACCGTACCGGCTTTAAACCATATTTCACTTAACGAAACGTAGGCTTTTCAGCTCTGAGATGGGTTTAAAATAATGTTATACTATTCTTAGACCAAATCCTTTAATAAACCATTATTGAATGCATATTTAATTATTTATAGCGTGCTTTAAACTCGTCCGATGCCTTCTTTCGGCGTGCTTTTTCCGCTGGATCCATTTTACCTAAGAACCATTGATGGTTCTCAGTGTTCAATATTTCGGTTAATAATTTTTGGAGTTTCTTGGCAGCTTTTTTATCTTTTCTATCGTCAGACTTTAATCCATGAGCAATTATTTCTTCAATTTCAGGGATAAATTTAGAATAGAAATGTTTTCCTAAATCATACGTTCCGTGCCAATGAGTATAATCTGGAGCCATCATAGATGCACCATGGCGTGCCCGACGACCTTCATGGTGCCATAGTTCAAACCATGTAAAATCTATGGGGTCGGAAAATTTAATATGGTTGCCATCACTTTCTTTTCGCAACAAAGGTAAAGCTGCATTATATAATTGTTCACCTGGTGTTGCAAATTTTTGATCATACAGATCAATTAATCCTTCATATTGTATGAAAAAATTATCTGTGAAATTTTCATTATGACAACCAGCGCATACATCTTCCATGTTTTCACGACGAGTATCTGCATGAATTGATGCTGATGCCAATCCCCACTTTGCATCAGTTTCGTGAGATAATTTTGAATGGATCGGACGGTTATTCCATTTAATTCTTAAGCCAATATTATGTGATATATCTTGATTTGGTGTAGCAGACATGTGGCACGTTGCACAGGTAGGAGCTGCGGTATAATCTTCACCTACAACCCATTTGGATGATTCCAAATTCATTTTATCTACATTTGCGTAAAAATTGATACCATGTTTTGATTCATCATAAATTTCTTTTTGTGGATGATCAGGGCCTAAATGGCATTTTCCACAATTTTCTGGACGTCTGGCTTGGGCAATAGAGAATTCATGTCTTTGGTGACATGCTGAACAGGAACCGGCAGATCCATCGGGATTAATACGCCCAATACCGGAATTTGGCCAAGTAGCGGGATCAAGTGTTCCATCTTCTAAAACTTTTACTTGAGAACCATGACATTGCCAACATCCATTAACAGCTGCCGCAGAATTCCCGTGTGGAAAACCGGGAGTTATAAAACCACGATTCCCTTCAACTACTTCTGCTAATACGTTATCCAGCGAACCCATAATTTGTCCAGCCTTTGAGTGATGAGAATTAACAAATTCATCTACTTCTTTTTCATGACAGCGAGCACAATCATTTGGACCAACAATAATTGAAATTAAATAATCATTATGCTCGAATGCATCTGCATCGCCTTCTTCAGCTTTATGGCATTCATAACAACCGACATTTGCGCCATAATGTTTACTATTTCCCCATTGCTGGTATAAACTCACATCATCAGATTTATGGCATTCCAAACATTCAATTGATTCTTCAGATAATTCATACGGAAGAACATCTTTAGAGAAACCCATTGAAATCGAAAGTGCGATTCCAACTAATAGTGATAAAATTGTTTTAAATATTTTCATGATTCAATCCTTTTATTCGGAGTTTTTTATCCAATTTGGTTTAGAAATTTACAATAGTCATTAAATAAGCGAAACTACCATTCGCCCCATTTTCTAATTTCAGTTTCCCAGGCATAAAGATGGAATACCCAGCAACAATTTTTACATTGTCAGCATATTTTTTAACAAGGGTAATATCTAATTCATTTCCAAATGAGTCAGAACTTTGATCAGCGTTAAACATATGATAGGCAACATTTACCACATGACCCGCCACTTTAAGTCCGGACATTTTTACATGAATGTCTTGGAGTCCTAATCCGCCTGTATGAACAGGAAGATTTAAAAAATAGTCCATATATCCATAATATTTATGATTCGTGGCATATAATGTGTTGAACGATTCATTTACATCTGTTGTGGTTGTATCATCTCCAGATACAAAATCGATTCCACCTGATATTGTTATACCTGATAGTTTATAACCTACATTTAAACCATACATCATTCCGCCGTAATCCACATCATCGGACTCTGATCCATTTTGCATGGCAAATTCTAATTCATAATTCAGTCCAGAAAAGGTGCCTTTACCATATCCGCCAAATGTCATTCGTTCATTATCTTGTATGGCAAAAGCTTGCGTAGCATGCCCATCCATAATATTCAATTTTGCATAAGCACCACGTACGTTAACATCACCTTCATCATCAATTGCGCTTACTTCAATTTGTTTGAAATTGAAAAAATCTATATCTGCAAAAGAATTGGCATAATTAAAAATAACGCCATCAAAACTTCGCCCAATATTATGCCAGCCAACAGCACCTAAGAGCCGCTGTGGTCCGTAGGCAGCTTCAAACCGTCCGACTTTTGCATTAAGTCCTAACCCAAATAAATTACTGATTTTAAAATAAGCTTGATGAATATCCAGTGCGTCTGCAGTTCCATCTTTCAGTGTATTTGTTTCCGTTCCAAAAATTCTGGAATCTTGGAGTTGCACAAATGTGCTTACATCGCCTTCATCATAAGCAACAGCAAAACGCGTTCGCAAATAATTATTGTTATTAAAACCGGTTGAGTCGCTAAAATCTTTATCAACCATTTCGTATCGTTGGCGAATTTGCCCTGAAAACTTTAATGGACGGGTTTCGGCAAAAACTATTCCGGTTAATCCAACTAATATAATGATATTTTTTATTTTCATGAATCTCTCCTTAAGATATTCAGACCTGTTTATCCGTTGTGTAATTTACTCAATACAGAAAATGTGTATCAAGGTATTTTAATTAATTTTTCCTCAACCTGATTAGGTATGAAGATGTAAACTTTCACTTAAATATGGGTCATTTTGAGGGATTGGGTTCTTCCTATTGAAAGCTTTTATAAAAACCCATACCATTGCAGATAAAGACCCAACAAAGATAATTATTTCGATAATTCCAAATACGGGTGTTTCAAAATTGGAAGGAAAAATCATCATATATAAATCTACCCAGCGTCCCACTAGAACTAAAGATGCTGCAATTAATAAACTTTTTTCATTTCGTTTTGTTTTTCTAAATAATAATATGCTGAAAGGGACAAACCAGTTTAGCAATATATTTACCACCGTTAAGGACCCAAAAACTCCTACATGACGTTTAATATAATAAACTGTTTCTTCTGGTATATTTGCATACCAAATTAACATATGTTGTGAAAACCAGATATAGACCCAGAAGGTTGTAAACCCAAAAAGATATCGAGCGAGTTCATATAAATGATCAATTTTAACGGTTTCTTTAAAAAGGCCATTACGTCTAAGTAGGATAAGGACAATCATTATAAAGGCTAATCCACTTGTAAACATGCCCGAAAAATTATATAAACCAAAAATTGTGCTATACCAATGAGGCTCCAATGACATAATCCAATCAAAGCTGGAAAAAACGAACATGATTCCCCCAATATAAAGCCAAAAGGCAGACAAACCTGTTGGTGATGATGTTTGTGCAGGATTTTCACCTAAATCCATCGCTTGGGATTTTGTAATGATTTTTCCCCCAACCCAAATCCAAAAAACAAAATAGATAGCCATTCGAAACATGAATCCCGTTGGATTCAACCATGCAGATTTCCCTGAGAGAATTGGGTCTTCCGCAACCACATCGGCATGAGACCATTCATAAATATCGTGCATCCCAAAATACAATAATGCCATGACACCAAACCCTATTGGTAGAACCGAATACATTGCTTCCGGTACGCGCCGAATGGCTACATCCCAACCAGCATTAGATACATAATGAATCGCGACCATCATTATTCCACAAAAACCAATTCCCGTTAGAAAGTATCCTGACAATAAAACGTTCGACCATGTACGGGTAGGATCCAAATACAATCCTAAAAAGAATGCTAAAACTCCAAGAACCATCATGGATTGCATCCATAATTTTTGGGTGTTTGATATGGATATTTTATTTATTACCATTTTAATTCCCCATAGTCCTTAAATATTGAATTACTTTCCATCTGTCTTCTCTTTGCACTTGCGAGCGATAGGATGCCATATTCCCTTTACCGTTAGAAATAATAAAATATAATTGTCCATCTTTCATATTCTTAACATTATCTGAAAGTAAAGATGGCGGAGGCGGAACACCCCGTTTCGTAACGGGTCCGTCGCCTAATCCTGTCATGCCATGACATACTTGACAATAGGTGCGATAAATCCATTCACCGCGAGCGAGATTTTTATCTGTTATCTCTAAAGGATTTAATAAAACTTTTCCTGCAATATCTTCTGTCAATTCACCTTCAGAATATTCCGGTAAAAAACCTCGTACAATCGTACCCTTCACAGGCATTTTTAATGTTTTTCCATCAGCATAATTCGGGTTATACGCATATGCATCAAAAGCGACAGAATGAACCATTTCAGGAACAAATTCACCATTTAAATCACGAGGATTATTATACAGACATTTTTGTAAGCCCATTAATAAAACTATGACAATTCCCAGTTTAATGATTGATTTCATATCCATTATTCTGATTCCAATTTTTCGTGCCATTCAACTGCATGGTGAGACATAGAAATGGCTTCAGCTTTTTTGCTTTTAAAGCTACTTAGCTCTTCTGTTAATACGACAACAAAACGGTCGTCCGTTACATCTGGAGCAAATGATATGGGTTGTCTTCCAGGTAATACACCTGTTCGCCATAATAGTGTAAACACCGTTCCCAATCCTGCAAATAAAACCGTTGTTTCAAAGGCTATGGGTAGAAATCCTGGCATAGAGTTCCATGGTTTTCCTCCAATATTAATTGGCCAATTCACTGCGGAAATCCAATATTGCCCATACAATCCAATCGTGAGGCCAATCAGAGCAAACCCAAAACATATTTTTCCAAGGCGAGATGGTTTTAGTCCCATTGCTTTATCCAAGCCATGAACGGCATATGGGGTAAAAGCATCTAGTATATTAAACCCATTATCACGAAAATCTTGTGTGGCGTCAACCAAATCATATTCATTGTCAAATGAAACGACAAAATATTTCTTCATTTTTTACCTCCGCTTCTTCCTTTAAACTGGAGAACACTTTTTACTTCACCAATTGAGATAATGGGCATATATCGAATGAAAAGCATAAAGAGGGTGAAAAATAACCCAAAACTACCAATCAGTGTGGCAATTTCAACATAGGATGGTTTATACATTGCCCACGAAGATGGGAGAAAGTCTCGATGAAGTGATGTAACAATAATAACAAATCGCTCAAACCACATACCAATATTGATAAAGATTGTTAATATGAAAACCATGAGCATATTCGTTCTAATTTTCTTAAACCAAAAGAACTGAGGTGTAATCAAATTACAGCCAACCATAATCCAATATGCCCAAGCAAAAGGTCCCATGGCGCGATTTAGAAATACAAATTGCTCATAGCCATTACCAGAATACCAAGCCATGAAAAATTCAGTCGCATAGGATAAAGTAACAATACCCCCTGTGAGAATAATCACTTTTGTCATATTCTCAATATGTTTGACCGTGATGTATTCTTCCAGTCGAAGTGTTTTACGCGCAATTAAGAGCAGTGTTAATACCATTGCAAATCCTGAAAAAACAGCTCCTGCAACAAAATAGGGTGGGAATGTTGTCGTATGCCAGCCCGGTATAGCTGATGTTGCAAAATCAAAACTCACAATTGTATGCACAGAAACAACTAACGGAGCTGCTAATCCCGCTAATAACCCATAAACAGTTTCATATCGATGCCATGTTTTAAAAGAGCCAGACCATCCAAAACTTAAAAACCCAAAAATGGCTTTTTTAACTCTTGTTTTTGCACGATCTCTAACGGTGGCTAAATCTGGAATCATACCAATATACCAAAAAACGGCTGAAATAATCAGATAAGTACTAATTGCAAATACATCCCAGGCTAATGGAGAACGGAAATTAATCCACAGAGGACCCCGAGTGTTCGGATATGGGAACATCCAATATGCCATCCAAGGTCGTCCCATATGAATAATGGGAAACATTCCAGCACACATAACGGCAAAAATTGTCATTGCTTCTGCAGACCGATTTATGGATGTACGCCATTTCTGCCTAAATAAAAATAAAATAGCCGAAATCAATGTACCAGCATGACCAATGCCAACCCAAAAAACAAAATTGGTAATATCAAATGCCCAACCAACTGTTTTATTGAGCCCCCAAGTACCAATACCCGTCATGATTTGATATGAAACAGCTACAATCCCAAGTGTTAATGCACTTAAGGCTAGTAAAAAACCAATCCACCATAAACGAGTAGGTTTCTTATCCGTGATTCCAAGAACGTCATTCGTAATTGTTTTTAAATTTTTATTTCCATGAACCAGGGGTTCTCGAATTGATTCAACATGATTAGCCATGATGATTCCCCCCTTTTTCTTCTTCGCGATTTCTTACCATAGTCAAATATCCAACTGTTGGTCTAGCATTTAATTCTTCCAAAACATGATAATGACGTGGGTCTTCCACTAATTTTGAAATATCACTTTCCGGATCATTCAAATCACCAAAAGTAATTGCATCTGCGGGGCAGGATTGCTGACACGCTAATTTAATATCGCCATCTGCTAATTGAAGTCCCTTCGCTTTTGCTTCAATTTTCGCTTCTTGAATTCGCTGAATACACATGGAACATTTTTCCATAACGCCTCGGCTCCGCACCGTTACATCCGGATTCAAAACCATGTTTTCCAATTCATCATTGTGGGCGTAATCAAACCAATTAAATCGGCGAACTTTGTAAGGACAATTATTGGCACAAAATCGCGTTCCAACACATCGATTATAAACTTGTTGATTCAATCCTTCAGAGCTGTGTACTGTCGCTAAAACAGGACAGACTGGCTCACAGGGAGAATTATCACAATGTTGACACATCATAGGCTGAAACGCCACATCAATATCATCCCCTTCACCTGAATAATATCGATCAATCCGCATCCAAGCCATATCTCGACGACGATAAACTTCATCCTTTCCAACCACGGGGACATTATTTTCCACCTGACAACTAATCACACATGCTGAACATCCTGTACAAGCACCTAAATCTATGGCCATCCCCCAGTGATGTTTTTCATAAGGGTGATCATCTTTCCAAAGAGTTACAACTTGGTGCCCATGATGCGCTCCAGATGATGGATCTTTTTTATATTCATCAAAGGTTGTTTCTTGAATAAATGGGCGTACCTTCATGGATGGGGGCGCCGTGTTTTCCGGATTTGCCAATGTATTATAGGTTTGTGTTAAAGCAAGATCTGCTTTCTTTCCAGTTGGAGTCATTGAAACGGGAATACCTGAAAATACGATATTACCTTCCTGGCGTGATAATAAATGTGTGATTCGTTCACCCACTAATTCATTTTCACCAAGCGTATCCTTTTTTTGAATCCAATCAGGTCCTATGTTTTTAAATCTTTGAGTGCCTTCTCGCCCATATCCTAATGCTACAGCAACAACATCATTATGTTGACCTTCTTGAATATATATTGGTAGTTCAACAGATGTGTTATTCGAAGATAATTGAATAATATCGCCTTGATTTAGATTGAGCTCATCGGCTTTTATTTGTGATATGCATGCCACATTATCCCACGTTAATTTCATAATTGGGTCAGGCATTTCTTGTAACCATGGATTTTCTGAATGGCGACCGTCTAACATCTGTAAGGATGGATAGGCCACAAGAGTTAATCCTTTTTTGAAATCTGATTTGGGCAAAGTCCCCTGTCTAAATATACCCATAGTAAGGGGAAATGGTTTAATGGTTACAAATCCATCATGAACTAAATTATCCCACCATCGATTAAACGACTGGCTTCCTTTTTTCCGAGTTGAATAAATCTTTTTCCAATAATTACGAACTAAAATTCGCTCATCATTTTCGATCCCCGCCCAACTTGCAATGGATTTTCGCAATGTACGCGTATTGCCCAATCCTTGGATTGTGGGCTGCGTCATTGACAATATCCCAGAAGTAAATTCATCATCAGACCATGACTCTAAATAATGTGGAGATGGACAAATAGTATTACATTGGCTAGATGTTTCCGTTTCTTTTTGTGAAAATGCAATTGTAATGGGGATTGATTCCATCAATCGTGAGAATTGTTCTCCTTCAGGTAAATCATATACAGGGTTTACACCATCAATGATTAAAGCGCCAACTTGACCAGATTTCATATCACTGAGTAATTGAGCGACAGCTAAGTCGCTCCCGTTTTTTTGTTTACTTGGGCTACGATGATTAACCGTCTTATTAATATTTTCAAGTGCATTATTGATTCTATTGACAAGAATTTGAATGGATAAATCATTTATCCCAGAAATAACTAAACTTTTGCCTTTGTGTTGTTTTAACTCGGTTGCTAATTCTGAACCTAAACCGTGCGCCTTGTTCGTTTGTAGCGCATGTTCGATATCCTGAGCCAATTGAAATATTTCCGAGACTGACTTCGCATAGCGCTTATCCGCTTTTGCCCCAGTTATCGACACTCTAGATTCAATTTGAACATGTTTAGAGATGTGGTCTGAATCCAAGCTCCGGTTCTTCCGATAATCTTTAGTATACTGTGTGGGTGAAATCCAGGTACCCAAAAAGTCCGCATCCAGACTTAAAATCATATCGGCTTTATCAAAATGATATTGCGGCAAAATCCTTTTTCCATAACTGACTTCGTGGGCATCCAATATGGCTGAATAAGAAATAGGGTCATATTCGATGTGTTTAGCATTTGAATATTTCTTTAGAAATTTTTGAATATAATATTTCGTTGAGGGACTTGTAATTGTTTCTGTTAGTATAACAATGCGCTGCCCATTTTTTCGTGATTTTCTAAATCCTTGTAAAACATTTGTATTTAATCTATCCCAAGTCACATTTTCTTCAGAAATCATTGGATTAAATAATCTCTTAGAATCATATAATTCGATGACACTCGCTTGGCAAACTGGACATAGTCCACCTTGGCTCACTGGATGATCGGGATTTCCTTCTAATTTGATAGGGCGACTATCTCGATTCTTCACCAATACACCACACCCAGAACCACATGCATGACTCGTGGACGCATACCAATAAGCTTTGCCGGGAATCACTTCTTCTGGTTGAATCAAAAAAGGAATTGCTTTATTGACTGGCGTTTTTGAACAGGCTGTCATAAATGCCGCAAGCGAAAATCCCGCTGTTTTCAAGAAATCTCTTCGATTCCATTCTGTCGATGTAGTTTGCAAATCTGCAGGACCGGCAACAACTTCATCTGCCGAAATCTCATCTTTGCTCATCCAATATTTTTTATCTTTACTCATACTTTTTTAAATTTTTGGGCTCTTGAATAATTGAACTTTGCGGAAGCTTAAAGCTTTCGCAAAGGAACACTCTTTTTTTTCTCTGTGTCTCTCTGTGGGTTCTGTGACAAAATTAATTTTTAATAGTGGCATGTTGCACAATCCAATAATAGTTGGGTTCTTTCCGGAGCAGCTTCCAGCGATTCATGATCTTTACGATGACAATCCAAACACCAACCCATGGATAAGTCTTCAGTTTGTTTTATTCGTTCCATAGATGTTACATCACCATGGCAATCTGCGCAATCCACTCCAGCCGTGATATGGGGCTTGTGGCTAAAAAAGACATAGTCTGGAATATTATGTACCTTAATCCATTCAACAGACTTTCCTTCTTTACCATCGATAGGTTTTCCTAGAGAATCATATCCCATAGCTTCATAAATTTTTGAAATTTCAATCGATGTAATCGATTCCATTTCTCTTCCATCAGAAACGGCTTCTTGTTCTTCCAATTGAAAATCTTCTTTTGTGGCAGAAACATATTTATGACAATTCATACATACACTTGTGGCTGGAATGCCTGCATGACGACTTTGGGAAGCACCATAATGGCAATATTGACAAGGTATATCCATTTCTCCAGCATGCAAACGATGAGAAAAATCTATCGGTTGAATTGGCTCATAATTCTGTTGATTGCCTGGCATACGAAAAGTGCTGTTACTTAAAACAACCAATAATCCCACCGCAAAGATTAGGAGCGTAACAAGTTTAAGTTGTCTCTGCATAATGTTTTATAAATCCAAAAGTTGTTCTTCTAGATCAATGGATCTAGGAAATAGAATATTATTTTCTAGATGAATATGATAATGGATATCATCTTCCAATGCTTTTAGATTTGCATAAGCCGCACGATATGTATTGCAACCATCAGATGGTGGCTCATATCCATTAGATAATGCGCTCATTTTTTTAAGAATATCACCAGCCGTATCATGTTCTGCCATCATCACAGAAATGGGACCATTCACAAACGCACCATTGCTTTGGGACCGCTCTGCCATTTGCTTAATGTAAGGGAACAAAATTCGCTCTTCTTTCATCATATGTTGATGCAAATCTTGCATTAAATCATTAAATAGTTTCGCTATTTCTACTGTTTCTGGGTGGCGACTGCCATGAACATGGGCTACTTTATTAATAAATTCTGCCGTAATAGGACCATTCTCATAAATATAAGTATGATGTGAATTATAAATATGATCAACCAAGTCATCCAAAGCCATTGTTTTAAAATTTTTGTCTGTATCAGAATCTCCAATGACAGCTTCTAAATCATGCAAAACTTTTGACAAATCAATTCCGCTATTTTCACAAGCCGCTTTGACTGAGATTCCGCCGCCGCAACAAAAATCTAAACCGTGTTTTTTAAATACATTCGCCATGCGAATATCATCTGTAACAATTTCACCGACCGTTTTATCATTAAACATTTTATTTTATTCCAATTTATTAATTAAGGATTTTTATATTCTGCTTTTGGCCCGAGATAGTACCAATAATTCAAAAGAGCACATACAGCGTAAAATACAGCAAAACCATACATGGCAAATTCCGGTGTTCCGGATTTCATATTTTCACCGATGATTTTAGGAATCAAAAATGCGCCATAGGCTGCAACGGCGGAAGTCCAACCTAGCACAGGTCCGGCTTGTTCTTGATTAAATACCATAGAGATGGTTCTAAAAGTTGACCCATTCCCAATTCCCGTTGCTGCAAATAATATAACAATGAGTACAAAAAATGGCATAAAATATTCTTGCGGTGTTGCTGATTGATAGGCAAGATGAGCATAATATCCCACACCAATTGAACAAACTACCATCACAATTGAAACGACTTGTGTAATAATTGCTCCACCTAATTTATCTGCCATTTTTCCACCAATTGGGCGAATTAAGGCACCCACAAAAGCACCTACCCAAACATACATAAATGTAGCTGGCCCTTCCGGATTAGCCACATGTTGCCAAACGCCATCCGCGCCTAAGATATGCTTAACACCAAAAATAAATTTAATGGCTAAACCAACAGCTGCTGCAAAACCAATAAAAGAACCAAAAGTCATGGTATAAATAATAGTCATCACCCATGTATGTTTATTATCAAAGATTGAAAATTGACGTTCTAAATTGTCTTTTATTTCACCTGGTGATAAAGACTTCATCAAAACGACTGTAGAAGCAATTACAATTGGAAGGACAATCCATTTTACCCAAGTCAACGCTTTAAAGGTTAGAATAAAGTATAGACCTACCGCAGCTGTAAAAAAGCCAATTGCTAAAAGAAAAGCAATTCGGCCAAAGGATGCAATCGGCCCTTTAATATTTGGAGAAACAGCTTCTGTTCTAATATTATTTAATCGTGTCCAACCAAAATAAGCCAAAGGAATTAGCCACAACATCCAAACCCAACCCGCATTAGCAAGCCAAGTTTCTGATCCAGCTGCAATGCGTTTAAAAATTGTACCAGATGTACTAGAAAGTGTTAATGGGTCACCACTTAAAGCCCCTAAAAATGGTACCGTCATTGCAAGTGGAATCAATATTTGCATCGTAGTAACACCAAAATTTCCAAGGCCAGCATTCATCCCCAATGCATATCCTTGTTCTTTTTTAGGATAGAAAAAAGAAATATTACTCATCGAAGAAGCAAAGTTTCCCCCTCCAAAGCCAGATAAAAAGGCCATAACAATAAAAAAGTTAAATGATGTTGTTGGATCCTGAAGACCCATCGCTGTTCCGAAAGCAGGAATCATTAATAATGCGGTAGTAAAGAATATGGTATTTCTTCCACCAGCTAAACGAATAAAAAAGGAACTTGGAATTCTAAGTGTTGCCCCTGTTAGGCCCGCAATTGCAGGCAACATAAATAATAACCCCATTGCTTCTTCTGGGGATTTTCCAAATGTAAAACCTAAATTTTTCATTTGAACAGTAATAATTCCCCACATGAGCCATACAGAAAAACCTACCAATAAGCTTGGAATGGAAATCCATAAATTTCTCGTAGCTATTTCTTTTCCAGTTGAATCCCAAAATGCCTGATTTTCTACATCCCACTGTTTTATATCTTGATTGTTCATTTAATAATCCCTTCTGTATTTAATTTTATTCTTCTGCAAAAGACCCTTTTGGTTCTTCTAAAAATGCCCAACAGTAGAAAAAGCTCAAAAATGCACCACCTGCAATAATGAAAAAGAATGTTTTTGCATCTACCAATGAATAAATCACAAGGTAAATAACTGCGCCAACGTTTCCATATGCTCCTGCCATACCCGCTATTTGTCCAGTCATTTTTTTATTGATCATTGGGATAACAGCAAAAGTTGCTCCTTCTGCTCCCTGAACGAATATTGAAGCCAAAATAGTAATAACAATTGATACAACAAGCCAGCTTGTCCCATCAAACATTGGGACAACCGTTTGGACACCATTAACAATCGGACCCCATTCTCCAATATGCGCCATTCCTAAAAACCCAAATGCGATACCAATCATATAAATCAACATAGTCTTTTTTCGATTTTTCATGGTATCCGATAATAGTCCGCCCAATGGACGGGCAAATAAATTTACAAAGGCAAAAGATGAAGCAATAATACCAGCCATGGTTGCTGTCATTATATAATTCCCATCACTTCCCATTAGGTTTGCAAATGTCATTTCAAAAAACATTGGCAACATAGAGACAACAGCCAATTCTGATCCAAAATTTGCAAAATAGGTACTATTTAATGCAGCGACACTTGACCATTTGTATTTATCTCCTTCCGGTACACCCGCCTTTAAATAAGGCAGATTGATTTGTAATGATTTTATAACATGGGCAACATATACCAGGGCAAGGATACCATAAACCATTGTTAAAATATCCTGAGGAATTAATGCGAGACCATTCACTTTAATCCCCCCAATTCTCCAAGCCAATACACCCATAGCTCCAACTAATGGGAAAGACCAGACGAGGTATTGGACTAAGTCGCCGTAGGATGTTACCATCATAGGTTCTGCTTTTTTTGTTTTAGCTACTGGTTTGTCTTCAGGGTGATCTGTCACAAGGAAGTAATACATTATTCCATAAATAAATGAAACAGCCGCATTTACAATCATTGCGTATCTCCAAGCATTTTCACCAAACCCAAATGTATCTTGGAAAACAGAAATTGCAATCCATGGTAATGTCATCGCTGCCCAAGCAGAACCAAAATTTCCCCAACCAGCATAAAATCCTTCAGCACGACCAATCATTTTTGGCGGAAACCAGTTTGCTACCATTTTAATTCCAACAACAAATCCTGCTCCAATGGAACCTAGAACTAATCTAGAAACTAATAATTGTGTAAATGTATCTCCTAAAGCAAATAACCAAGCTGGGATAGCCATTAATACCATTAAACCGGAAAATACAATTCTCGGGCCATAACGATCAATTAATGCTCCAATAATAATTCGAGCTGGTATAGTGAGGGCAACGTTACTGATGGCTAATACTTTTAAATGTTCTTTTGTTAGCCAATCAACACTTTTAAGCATGGTTGTCGCCAATGGCGCCATATTAAACCAAACATAAAAAGTGATGAAAAAAGCAACCCATGTGAAATGGAGTGTTCTGATTCTTTCTTTGCTAAAATCCAATAATTCAGGGATTTTTCGATTATGTCCGTTAGGCATGATTATTTCCTTTTTTAATAATTGTATTATTTGGGTGTTCTAATTGTTTTTCGGTTCCAATTCCAACGAACCACTTGCGGTTTACGCCATAAGTATGGATTGGGTAAAACTAAAATGTGAACCAGTCTAGTATAAGGGAATAATAAAAGGATAGAGAATGCTCCAATAATATGAAGTTTAATCGTTATTGGAAGTGAAACCACATAAGATAAATCAGGGCTTAATTTCATGACTGACCATAAATAGGGTGCTAATGAGGCTGCAAACCAGCTAGAGCCCCAACGATGAAAATATGCTGTGTAAATTCCTGTTAATACTTGAAACGCCAAAATACCCAACACCATCCAATCGGCGGATGATGTTACAAATTTAGCCCTTGCATTGGAATTTCTCCTGGAAACCATATTGATAAGACCGACTAACGTCATGAGGCCAAAAATAAACATGGCAATTTCCATAACATATAACCGGGCTGGAACACTGTTCCACCAAAGAACTGTTTCGGGAACTAAAAACCATACAAAGTGCGCTGTCAAAACGGCAATAATTCCGTAATGAAATGGAACTAAACCCCAAAAGTGTTGGCGATTCTCTAAAAATTGCGATGATAGACTCGAGTATGTAAAGGCTTTCGAACGATACCTTTGAATTGTGACAACGAAAAAGGTAAATAGCGTTACATAAGGAAAAAGTTGAAAGAAAAATGTATCTAAATAATCTTGTAACATATCCATTAGGCCTGACCCTCCTGGTCATTTGATTGATGCTTAAGAACATTATAAATGAATTGAATTAAGTTTTTGTAAGGTGTTTCTGTTTCTCCAAACCCTTTTAGAATCTTTTCGGTTGCAGGTAAAACGCGCGTCTGAATGAATTCATTTCTATCATCACTTTCCATAAAGGGGAGAACAGATAAAATATGTGTTAAATGGTCAGGTAATTCGGATGATTCAGGAATATTATATTCACGAAGCATTTCCCGAACTCGTACCATAAAAATGCCTCGTTCATAATTTTCGCCATGCAAGTGCCACCCTAAATCCAAACATGTGTTTGGCGTAAAATCAAAAAGTTGGGTGAATTCTTCCTGCAATTTTGTTAATTCAGTGTTATTAACATGATTTTCAAATATTTGAAAATTTGAACGATCAATTTCTAAAAGAGCTGGATCAAGAGATTCCATTCCTGAACGAATATCCATTTTAGGGTATGATATTAATGGAACTAAATCCATATAGTTTGTTTGATTCATATTTACCAGCCTCTAGCAGGTGCTTCTTTAAAACCAAATCCCGCTTCTTGTTTATGCTCCAAAGGATCTTTCATCATTTCGATAGCTTCTTCACGATGAGCTGCCGGAATGACAAATCTATCTTCAAATGTGCAAAGTGATGTTAACTTATAAATATCATTTGCTTCGTTTGGATTGCAATCCGCTTCCAGCAAGGATTTTTCCGCATCCAATTTCTCGATATCTCCCACTGTTTCTGCTCTACGATATGCACGAATAGCTGATTGTTTTTTTAACACATACCGTAAATGGCTTTCGTTTCCACCGCCAAACATTTTTGCCAGATATTTTATGGGTGCACGGGCTTTGTCAAAATCAGGGAAAAATTCGTCATTAATGCTTCGGACAGATTCCCCTTCTTGTGCGGACATGACCGGCAACATAGGTGGAACATAAAAAAGCATGGGAAGCGTTCTGTATTCTACGTGTGGTGGTAAGGCAATTCCCCACTCTTTCACGAATTTGTAAACAGGTGATTCTTGCGCAGCTTTAATGGTTGAATCTGCAATGCCGTTTTTCTTTGCTTCTTTTATGACTGTTTCATCAAACGGATCTAGAATCATTTCTCTTTGTGCATCCACTAATTCATGATCTGGTCGCTTAGCGGTTTCTTCAATTTTATCTGCATCATAAAGTAAAACGCCCAAATATCGAATTCGTCCAACGCAAGAGTGAAAGCATGCAGGTGCTTGCCCCGTTTCTACTCGTGGAAAACATAAAATACATTTTTCGGATTTTCCGGTATTCCAATTGTAATAGGTTTTCTTATAAGGACAAGCGGAAATGCATGAGCGCCACGCACGGCATCGTTCTTGGTCAAGTAATACAATTCCATCTTCACCCCGTTTATATAATGCTCCAGACGGACAAGATGCAACACAAGACGGATTAACACAATGGTTACAAATTCGAGGGAAATAGAACATCATTAATCGTTCTATGGCAAACATTTGCTCTCGTTGCTCTTCCGATAATCCTTCAAGATTTATATCATTTTCTGCATAAATAGGAGATCCGCCTAAATCATCATCCCAATTCGGACCTGCTTCAATATCCATTTCTTCACCTGTAATCATTGAAATAGGACGAGCGGTAGGCTGATCATCACCTTCAGGAGCGTCAAATAAATCTTTATATTTATAAGTCCAAGGTTCATAATAATCATCTAAAGTTGGCATATTGGGATTATGGAAAATATTTGTAATCGTACTTGCCTTGCTTGTTGAACGAAGTTTTAATTCTCCATCAACAACTTCCCATCCACCTTTATATTTATCTTGATCTTCCCATCGAGTGGGGAAACCTGTTCCAGGCTTTGTTTCCACATTATTCCACCACATGTATTCGGTGCCTTTTCGGTCTGTCCAGATATTTTTACAGGCAATACTGCATGTATGACAACCGATACATTTGTCCAGGTGAAACACCATTGAAATTTGACTTCTGATATCCATTTTGATTTTTCCCTTTACCAGTTCAAGATGGGCAATTTGCGCACCATGATGAAGGTATCCCGGTTTGCACCCGTCGGACCCCAGTAATTAAAGTGATAAGTAAATTGACCATAGCCACCCACCATAAGATTTGGTTTTAATCTTGCGCGAGTTAAGCTATTATTCATTCCGGCACGTTTATTTCCACGTAATGGTGATTTAGGCACAGATAATGTTCTTTCTGTTGCATGATAAATAATCACAATTCCACGGGGAATCCGCACACTCACATTCGCCCGCGTCACCACAACACCATTATCATTATAGACTTCTACCCAATCATTATCCACAATACCCAATTCTTCCGCATCTTTGTCATTAATCCAAAAGGGTTCAACACCGCGACTCAATGTGGACATACGGTGATTATCGCCATATGTGGAATGAATATGCCATTTCCCGTGAGGTGTGAGGTAATTAAAAACTTTTGTCTTATGTTCGTTTTCACTCGTTTCAAGTTCAGCATATTGCGTTGGCGTAGGCTTCGGTTTATACGTTGGAAGATGCTCACCATATTGAATATATCCGGGATGGTCCAAATAAAAATGCTGACGACCGGTCAATGTCCGCCAAGGAACCAATCTCTCTACATTATAGGTAAAGGGCGAATAAGCTCGACCATTTTCTAACAATCCTGACCACATGGGTGTATTATGAAGTCGCCGTGGCTGAGCGCATAAATCGTCATAGCTCATCCGAACACCGCGATTCTTTTCCGCTAAATCGGCTAAAACAAGTCCCGTTTTTTCTTCCATATTTTTATAAGAACGATAGGCCAATTCACCATTGGTTACAGACGCCAATTCCAAAACCGTATTACACACATCCTTTGCTTCTTTCAAAGATGGATAAGTTTTACCATCCCATGTTTCTGTGGGGCATTCAACCATTAAGCGTTCATATTCGTCTTTCACATCATAATGGGTTCCATGCGCACCGAGACCATTCGCAGGCACATTCGGACCATAAGAAATGTAGCGTTTGTAAACATTTTTGAAATCCCGTTTCACCACCTTAATTCCAGGCATAGTTTTCCCAGGGATAGCTTCCACTTCTCCATCAATCCAATTTTTGATTTCTTTTTGGGCAATTTCTGCGGATGTATCATGCGCCAAAGCAAGCGTAACCACATCTTCCATTTGTTCCGGGAAATGCTTTTCCGATACTTTAGAAAATGCTTCTGCAATGTCTTTGAAAATATCCCAATCGCTTTTGGATTCCCATGCTGGTGGAACAGCTTCCGCTAATGGATGAATAAAACTATGCATATCCGTTGAGTTCAGGTCAGCCTTTTCATACCATGTAGCTGCCGGTAATACGATATCAGAATAAAGAGCAGATGTATCCATTCTAAAATTCAAATCTACGACCAAATCCATTTTTCCTTGGGGCACTTTATCATGCCAAACCACTTCATCCGTAGATCCTTTTGCAAATTGCGGGTCGGATACTTGATTTGTATGCGTTCCGAGATAATGGTCTAAAAAGAATTCATGTCCTTTTGCAGACCCGCCGATAGCATTTCCACGCCATACAAACCAAACTCGTGGCCAATTGTCCGAACTGTCCGGATCTTCTATCGAAAATTTCATGTCGCGTTTTTTTAATTTATCTACGACATAATCCACAATTCCCTGTTCGTTGCTGGCACCATTGTCTCTAGCTTCTTTTGCTAAATCGATTGGGTTGGTTTCAAATTGGGGATAGAATGGGAGCCAGCCATTTCTGACAGCCTTCACATTCACATCCATGGTATGCCCTTTTGCCAACGTTTTTTCTGGCTGTTTTTCCGGTACGGTGTGATAGTCCGTAAAGGATTTTTCATAACGCCACTGATCTGAATGAACGTAATGCCAACTCGGCGTATTTTGAAGACGCGATGGTCCAAACCAATCTTTTGCCAATGCAATAGAAGCCCACGATTCGCCCGGCGCTAATTTTTCCTGCCCCACATAATGTGCTAATCCGCCACCATTTTTCCCAATACAACCCGTAAACATGAGAGCATGGATTGCAGCGCGATACATAAGGTTGGCATGATACCAATGATTAATTCCCGCACCAATAATGACCGTGCATTTTCCACCGGTTTTTTCCGCTGTATTTGCCCATTCCCGAGCAAAACGAATAAGCGTTTCAGGTGCAATGCCTGTATATTTTTCTGCCCACGCCGGTGTGTAAGTCGCGTCTTCTTCATAATTTTCCGGATAACCATCAAGTCCGCGTCCCACGCCATATTGCGCCATGAGTAAATCATAAACAGTGGCAACGGGTACTTGACCGTCTGCCGTTTCAATCATTTTTACCGGCACATTTCTCGTAATGGTTTCGCCTTCACTAAAGTCATCTAATTCCACAGAATACACTTGGTCTGAATCTTTCAAAAATGTGAGTTTCGGTGCAATTTTTGAGCCATCCGCATTATCTTCCAATTTCAGATTCCAATGCCCTTTATTTTCTTTTGCCCATCTATTTCCTACAGACCCCTTCGGTACTTTCGTCCGATTTTCGTTTTCGTCCCACATCAAAAATTGCCAATCGCCATTTTCCATATCTTTATATTGGGTTAAACGATTTGCACGAAGCAACTGCCCCGCTTTATAGACATTACCATCTTTTGTCAGTTCAACCAAAAAGGGCGAATCCGTATATTGCTTTGAATAATCTAAAAATGATTTCTCCTGTTTTTCATGATGATATTCTTTCAATATAACATGATTCACTGCCATCCAATAAGCACCATCCTGACCAGCATTGATGGGAATCCATTCGTCAGAAAATTTGGATACTTGAGAAAAGTCCGGTGAAAAAACCACCATTTTCGTTCCGTTATGTCGTGCTTCGGCGGCAAAATGGACATCGGGCGTTCGAGTCATGTTAAGATTAGCTCCCATGACAGCTAACATTTTTGCGTTATACCAATCAGCCGATTCTTGGACATCTGTTTGCTCGCCCCAAGTTTCTGGCGAAGCGTTGGGTAAATCGCAATACCAATCATAAAAGGAAAGAGATACGCCCCCCACCAACTGCATCAATCTTGCACCGGCGGCATAGGAAACCATGGACATTGCCGGGATAGGCGAAAATCCTGCAATTCGATCTGGTCCATGCTGCTTAATTGTATGAGCCATAGAAGCAGCAATAATTTCTTTCACTGTTTCCCAATCAGCGCGTCGGAATCCACCTTTACCTCGAGCCCGCTGCCAACGTTTCCTTTTTTCAGGATCATTGACCATAGAAGTCCATGCTTCCACTGGGTCATCAAATTCTTTTTTAGCCTCTAACCACAAATCAAGTAATGCACCGCGAATTGTTGGATATTTTACTCTCAATGGACTATATAAATACCACGAGAATGAAATACCGCGTTGACACCCGCGAGGTTCGTATGGCGGAATACCATGTTCCAATTTAGGATAATCCAATCCTTGCATTTCCCAGGTGACGATTCCATCTTTCACATGGATTTGCCATGTGCAACTGCCAGTACAGTTTACACCATGTGTACTACGTACAACTTTGTCATACTGCCACCGGTTACGATAAAACTCTTCCCAACTACGGTTTTGTGGTGCGACTTCATCTCTAATCCACGACAACTTGCTGTTGCTCATTATAACTCTCCTTCTACCATCGGTTTACGGACGGCACGTAGGCGATTGCCCCACGCTAAATCAAATAAAACCAAAAAAATGGCTAAACCAATAAATCCAAATATCATGAAATTGAAATCGTGAGCATCACTTACCAATTCATTTCCTTCGGCCTTGTTTTTCAAAAATGCCACAAGTGGCAAAACTTCATCCTCATCAATAGGATGCTTTTTATAAATAGGGGACATCGTTTCAGAAGATGGATTGGCCAACCAAGCGGCTAAAGCAGCTTTTCCACCTAAACGACCATATGCTTCTGTTAAATCAGGACCCAAAAGTCCACCACCGAGAAATCCTTCCCCAGCAATTTCATGACAACTAATACAGGATGGCCCACTATTTTTCAATCGAGTTGTTCCCATAAAAAGGACTTTCCCAAGATGATAATCATCTTCTGTAAGAGGGCGATCAGAAAGTGTAGAACCAGCAAAACGCGATTTTTTTTTCCCAGACTCTTCTCTAATAAATTTTAATAATGCTTTTGCCATTGATGGATCTAGATTAGCAACCTTAGGCATAACAACACCCCGAGCATCCTTTAAAATTTTAGAAGCATAAGAGTCGCCGCTATTTATGACAGATTGAGGGTTTAAAATAAATTTTTCTAGCCAGGCTACATCTTTACGAGATTCTACATCTTTTAAATCTGGCCCTGTAAGTCTGCCACCACCAATCGTATGGCAACTAAAACAGTTTTTTTCAAAATATTCTTCCGGGTCACTTTGCGCAAAGCCAGATCCTTGAAGAGAAATAATGATAATAGTTAAATAAAGGTATTTTAAATAAATTTTTATTTTCATGCTTCCTGCTCTTGCTGGTTATTCCGATGTGCTATGTAATCGAGTTTTGTGTTTAATTCTTCACTAAAACAGTTGATATCTTTTTGTTCGAATATTTTTTTAATTTCACTTTTCGCATGGGCCCATTCTTCGTGAACAGGACATGGGTGATCATCTGAACAAAAAGGGAATCCTACCATACATCCATCTAAAAATGTATCGCCGTCAACAATTTTAACAATAGAATTCATTGTAATCTTCCCCGCATTTCGGTCAATAACAAATCCTCCATTAATTCCTTTATGAGAAATCACTAAATCGTGCTTGACTAACATTTGTAAAACTTTACCTAAGTAGTGAATGGGAATATTTAAAGCTTGAGATATATCACGTTGGAATACGGGGTGATTCTCCGGTTGGACCGCTAAAAACATTACAGCTTGTATGGCATATTGAGATGATTTTGATAAAATACTTGACATATTTTTCGTCTAAAGACATTCAGACCTTATTGTCCGATGATCGATATTAAGGAAAATAAGATACTTTTATCAAGATATATTTATAAAAATATTAAATTAAATTATTATTCGAATAAACGTCTGAATTGAATAAACTTATATTTTATGTGTAACATTAAATTTTTTATCTATTATATATAATTTTTTATGTTGTGCATGTTTTTTATTATTTGTATTATTTATCGAATTAACAAAGGTATTTATTCAAAATATCATGCCCATAATTACAAATCTTGATGTAATGCTCGCCAAAAGGAAGATGTCTCTTACTGATCTTTCCAAGGCAATTGGAATGTCTTTGACAAACTTATCCTTATTAAAAACAGGAAATGTCAGGGGCCTTCGGTATCAAACATTAGAAAAAATTTGTATCGTATTAAATTGCCAACCTGGAGATATATTAGAATATTCTCCAGATGACGCTCAAGAAGCAAACAAAGGTCAAGGAGATTAAAATGTTACAAACTCTATTAAACGGTGGTCCATTTATGATGATATTATTTATCTTATTTGGCTCTATTCTATTTATTGCTATTAAAAATTTGAAAGAACCCTTCTACACTAATAGTATCATTCTGCTTGGAATTCTTACTGCCTTTATGGGGATTTTTGCAACGTGGATTGGAGTGAGTTCTGCTTTTGATGCCATGAATGGATTAGCAAATATTGCACCTAATATATTATTAAATGGTGTTAAAACTGCTTTAATCACCACATTTACGGGTGGCGTAATTTTACTTATTTCAACAGTAATTTGGATTTACTTCATAAAGAAGCATAACTTGCTGGTCGTTTAACTCTGACTTATTTTATATAAAACTGCTCTTTTTGGGGTGTTAAAGGTCGCCCCATCCAAAGGGGTCTTCTTAATCCATTTGGATGCGTTTCTTTCTCTTTCGCCCATTTATTCCATTTTTTAAAATGTTCAAATGATTTATTCGTGTCCACAAAAACATCGCCATATTTTTCATCTGGATTTGGCACAGAAATACTCACTTTTTGCAACCAGCAATGGGCACCAGATATTGGATCCGGATTCGCTGCATGTGTAATATTTTGATGCACGCCACCATCCCGCCACCAAACACGGTTCGTATCCGGGTCGTCGGTTTCCCATGGCTCTACACCTTTCACCGTTTCCATTTTCCATTTACCATCGCCCATATTTTGGATGTCAACCGTATTGGTCATATAGCGATTGCCTTCATCTTGTTGGCGACGCCATCTGCCAATATGATGCGAACAAGCAACCACGCCAGGCTTGATGGCTTCCGTCACCCAAACTTTATCCACGAACCAACCAATGGGTGTCGTGATTTTGAGTAAATCCCCATTATCCACGCCGAGACGCACTGCATCTTTGGTATGAATCCAAATGGGATTTTTATGGGCAATTTCTGTGAGCCATTTTGCATTCGCCGATCGAGAATGAATATGAGTCGGTAATCTAAAGTTAGGAAGTAAAACACATTCATTTTTACTTGGTTCCATTTCGTCGGGATGCACATGACTCTTGATGCGATAGCCTGGTGTGGCGTGTTCCGGATACCCGAAATCCACCATGGTTTGAGAATAAATTTCCTGCCGTTTAGATGGTGTCGGAAATCCACCATAATTCTTTCCATCCACTTGAACGCCCACGATATTGCCATCTCTTTCAATTTGGCCATTCTCTTTAACAGTGGCACCATTCATGGTTTCATCATTCACCGCATCTTCATTCTTAACATACACTTCAGGGTCCACGAGATAAGCACCAAATTTCCGCATATATTCTAATGGGGTTAATCCTTCTTTTTTGGCTGCTTCAGGCAACCCATTCGTATGTTCAAAAATGTATTGGTAATATTCATCAATATTTATTTTTTCACCATCTCGATAGGGACTCATAAAATGTTTCCGGATTCCCAAATCGCCGTCTTTATCAATCCGCCAGGAAAGCTCAATCCAGAATTCATCTTCTTCCCACACTTCACCGGGGTTTACTTCATAGGTAAACTCAACTTCCTTTCCGTCACGGCGGGCTTTTTCTCTTAACACGGGTTGACGAAAAGCAATCCAAACACCGGACTGTGTTTCGTAAGAATTAATATCATGTCGTTCAGAAGAATGTCCCATGGGTAAAACATAATCCGCAAAAAAGGCTGTCTCATTCCAAGTGGGAGTTAAGGCAATATGGCAGCCAACTTTTTCTGCATCGGATAACATTTCAATCCAAGAAAAACCATCGGGATACGTCCAAACCGGATTAAATACACGTGTGAAATACACATCCATGGAACCACGACCATCTTTAATTAAATGGGGCAAAATCTGGCTCATTTCGTAATGAGTTAATGTGTATTCCTTTGGCCACGCCAATTCATTCCATGCATCGGGGCCCGGTGGTGTATCAAAAAATTCCGGATGAAATTTATTCCATGCGCTTGGGGATGTTCCCCCTTCTGTTCCCACGGAACCGGTGAGCACATTCAATAAATGAAGTGTTCTTGAAACTTGCCATCCGCCGAGATTTCCAATGGATGCACCGCGCCAAACATGGGTGGATAATTTACTGCCCGCTTTCCCAACCATTTTCGCTACACGAATAATTTGGTCTGCATCTATTTGTGCTTCTTTGGCGGCATATTCCGGTGTGAATTCAGCCCATTCTTCACTCAACCGCTTAATGAATTGATCAAATTCTACAGGATCATTCGGATGCAAATTTTTCAAATAGTCGTCCCAATTCACCCAGTTTTCCATATAATGACGGTCGTATAATCCTTTATCCAAAATAATTTTTGCCATTGCCATATAAACAGCAGATTCACTGCCGGGATAAGTGGCATCCATTCATCCGCCATGGATGCGGTGTTGGATAAACGTGGATCCATGACAATCAGCTTGGCGCCTTTCATCATGCCTTCCATTATTCTTTGGGCATGAGGATTAAAATAATGACCCGTTTCCAAGTGAGATGAAGCCAGCAAAATCACTTCCGCATTGGTATGATCCGGGCTTGGTCGATCGTATTTATGCCACATGGCATAACCGGCACGAGCACCAGCAGAACAAATATTTGTGTGAGAATTGTGGCCATCCACGCCCCATGCTTTTAAGACACGTTCGGCGTAACCTTCGTGTCCCGGACGCCCAACATGATAAACCACTTTTTCCTTACTTTTTCGCAAGGATGTTGCAATCTTTTCTGAAATTTCATCCAATGCTTGATCCCAAGTGATCCGCTCCCACTTTCCTTCGCCGCGTTTCCCAACACGTTTTAGGGGATATAAAATTCGTTCCGTATCATTGATTTGATTGATGGTGGCGGGACCTTTTGCACAATTTCGTCCACGACTTCCAGGATGATGGGGATTGCCTTCAAACTTCCGAACTTCATTGGAATCTTTGTCAATGTAAGCCAAGAGTCCACAGGCCGATTCACAATTAAAGCATGTGGTGGGAACGATTGAATAATGTCGTTCTTTTTTCTCCGGCCATGCTTTAGGATCTAATTCTGTAAAATCATTCCATTCATCTGGTTCAGGATATTTATATAATTCCCGGGGACCTTCCATCACACATTCTTCGGACCAATCCGGTCTGTCTGATATTTTAGAAATCAGTCCTAATGATTCTGAAAATGTTTCTATCCAACTACGTTTCATCACTTTTTATGGGTTTAAGTGTTTATGTATTCGAGTGTTATCGTTCATTAACACCTGAACACTTATGCACTTCAACACTCCCTTAACTTAATGGTATCATTTGTGGCACTCTAATCCGCACAAATTCTGTTAAATAAATTCCGATTAATGCCAATCCACCGGCAATAAGCGACATATCTGGTATTGTATTTAAAACAACAATGGGAATAAGACTCCCCAAAACAATTCCTGCCCAGAAATATTTGGAATAATATCCTTTTGTCATGAGCTGAATTGCTTTCTTTGTGTCGGGTGTATCATGGGGCATTAAAATTTCTTTCAGCATAATAATCATATTCGCCACGATTCCCCATAGCAATGTATTTGCCACTTCAGATATGGTTTCGGGTGCAATAATCATTAAAACGACTGATCCAGCCATGATAGCATGAATCAACATATGCACAGCTGAAAGTTCAGTGGATTGCCATAAATCTCGTGCCCGAGCTTGTCCAAATAAAAAGGCTGTATAAATTGCTCCTAATACTGCAAATACTGCGCCTATATTCCATAACCAATCCCATCCAAGGCCCAAATAATTATCAGCTAATTTCAATGTTACGATTCCACCAAACCCTGAAATGATGTATGCACCGCGAACCAACCAAGACTTCCATTGTGGCCGAAGTAAAACATAGAGAAATCGATCCGGGCGATCTAAATCTTTGACTAAAAATGCCCCTGTGAGTCCCATGAATACCAACGTAGTCAGGAGCCCCATTAATTCTGATGTTTGGGAGAGATTTCCATCTAACATATTCCAAATGGCCATCATGAGAAATGTGCCCGTTGCAATGGCTTTTGTCCACACATAAGCCGGCACTTCCCATCCCCAAAGGACGCCTTTACTGGGTGAATCATAGACTCGTCGCGCGTCTGTTGTATCCACATCTTGTTGAATTTCTTTCACCACATTATCAATAGCGCGTTGATCGATGGGTTTTCCTGTTTTGGCTGAATTTTCCATGGCTAATTGAACTAATAAATTTTCTGTATCTGAATCCGCCAAACGTTTATCTGCATATTTAGCAAAATGACCCACACCAGTTGCTTGTTCAGACCATAAATAATCACCATCCTTTTTGGTGGCATTTGGATCCAACATTTCATCTGTCCCATTAATATAATACAAGTTGGGATCTGTCATTTTTTCCGGCTTCCGCGTCATCGTTTCTTCATTTGCTACCAAATTCGAAATTTTGGAATTGGAATCATCCAAATCACCAGAAACAATTGCTTCCACGGGACACACCACCACACAAGCCGGCTCATAACCACCATCAACACGATGAGCGCAATAATTACATTTCGCTGCAGTGTTGGTTTCAGGATCAATATACAATGCATCATAGGGACACGCTTGCATACAAGATTTACATCCAATACAACGGTCATTGTCAAAATCAACAATCCCATCTGCTCGAGTATGAAGAGCTGTTGTGGGACAAATTTCTACACAGGGCGCATCGGCACAATGGTTACAACGATGAACGGAAAATTCCCTTGAATTGTTAGGGAAAATTCCTGTTTCAATGTATTTCACATGGGTGCGATTCACGCCAATAGGTACATCGTGCTCACTTTTACAAGCAACGGTGCAGGCATGGCAGCCAATGCACATTCTATTATCTATGACAAATCCGTAATTCATTTTTTTTTAAGTGTTTATGTGTTAAAGTACATGAGTGTTCGTGTGCTTAAACACATGAACACCTTCTCACTTTAACACTTATTTTATTCTTCAAATAAGTCTTCTATGCTTCCCGATATAATTCCCGGTATCATGGTGTATTTGGCAAAGGCGGCATAGCCCGAATCCCAATAATACAATTGCATCCGCCACATTTGTCCATATTGAATGGCTTTTATCTTTCTTCCATCCTTATATACAATAATTTCAACTGGATGTGCAGGCGTGTGGTCTATCCCCGGTAATGGAGCATCGTCTGATTTACCCTTGTTCCGAAAATCAGAATTAATACTTGTAGTTCTATTTTCAGTATAATGATTGGTAATTCCAAAATAGACGGCATCTTTAAATTCAATTTTTGTAAGAATCCGCCACCCTTCACATTCTTCAGCACCAGCATCTTTACTATTATTAATTATTGATTCTACTTTAGTAACAGCTTCTGCGATTGACTTTTCTTTAAATAGGTCATCTTGGCTATCTTCCCAATTTCTCCACATTGCCATCATTTTTGCTGGACCATCACCATTGAAATCATTTAAATCATCTTCATCTCTTAAAGGTGGTTGTTGTTCTGATACAACTTGACCCGGAACATTCGCTACCACAGATTTAATCTCATCAGCCACATTTTTTGCTGCCGATACTAAAGCTTTATACGATTTTGAATCTTCATAAAAAACCATTGCATGAGCCACCGGGTTTGTCATGTTAATGAATGTTTTTCTACCCGAATCGTATTCGTAAATCGCCACACGCAATATTTGAGCTGAAACCGTATTTGGCGCTTCACCTTCAGCCGCTTTTGTGTATGATGGAGATGTTAGTAAATACAATCTAGATTTTTGTCCATTTTCATCGGATGAATTAAAGTCATATTTTGTATGAAGAATTAAGTTGGATTCGCCTAACGCAGTTTCAAAAGCGGATGTTGTTTCTTCAAATGAACCTGACGCATTTAGTATTTTTTCAAATATACCAATATCTTGCCCCGCAAATAAGCATTGTGAAACGAGTATAAATAATAAAATTGTTTTTGTTTTTAAGTATTTCATATCAAAGCCCCTTATGAGTCGAGATTAAAAAAATATACATCATGGAAGTTTAAATAAGTTTCGAGCATTATTACTTGTTTTTTCTGCAACAGCTTCAAGAGATGTTTCATGGATTAATGCCAATTTTTCTGCAACAAACCTTGTCCGCCCCGGAACATTTGGTTTCCCCCGAAAAGGCATAGGACTCAAATAGGGCGAATCTGTTTCAACTAAAACACGTTCAAGGGGTATTTGCTCTGCGATTGCAGGGAGATGACTATTTTTAAAGGTTAAGTTTCCAGAAAAAGAAATAAAATATCCTAATTCTAAAAAAGCTTCAGCCGTTTTTAAATCACTGGAAAAACAGTGAGCGACCCCATTTCCATTACCGTATTTTGTTAATATTCGAATCGTCGCTTCGTCAGCATCTCGATTGTGGAAAATAATAGGCTTCTCTAGTATTTGTGCTAATTCAATTTGTTCAATGAAAACCCGCTCTTGAACTTTTGGCTCAGAATGATTTCTAAAATAGTCTAAGCCCATTTCTCCACATGCAACCATTCGGTCAAAAGACATTAAATCCATGATTTGGTCTATATAATCTTCTGGAGCATCCTTTGCATCATGGGGGTGAATTCCAGCTGAGCCATAAATCCGATTATCGGATTCGGATAGCCCAACACATTCTCGTGAATCATCCATATTTGTTCCAACACATATAAATTGTGTAACACCTTGATCTTCAGCTTGGTTCAACACACTATCTAAATTATTTTTTATTTCAGGGTAAAAAAGGTGGCAATGAGTATCAATAATCATTTATGAATTTACATCTAGAAATGAATTGTACTTATTTAATTTCATCCTTCATAATTTTTATTTATTCATTAGGCAAGGTTTTACTGCATTTAAAAACCAGTAGAAGAATAGGAATATTATCAATATGGAAGACATGATCTTTTATGATCGAATTCAATTTGGATTTACTATAACATTTCATTATTTATTTCCCCAACTAACGATGGGACTTTCATTGCTCATCGTCTATTTCAAAGGTCAATATTTACGAACAAATCTTCCAATTTATAATTCTGCTGCTAAATTTTGGATGAGTATTTTTGCATTAAACTTTACAATGGGCGTTATTACAGGTATTCCACTTGAATTCCAATTTGGAACCAATTGGGCAAAATTCTCGGAACTTACAGGAAGTATTATTGCGCAAACACTCGCCATGGAAGGGATGTTTTCCTTTTTTCTTGAATCGTCTTTTTTAGGTCTTTTTTTATTTGGTGAAAAATTATTAGGGCAAAAACTCCACTTCCTGGCAGGATTTTTGGTTTTTTTAGGATCGTGGTTAAGTGGATGGTTTATACTCGCCACTTTTGCTTGGATGCAACATCCCGTTGGATACGAAATATTTGAGAGTGGGGAATTCGTATTAACAAACTTCACATCACTTTTTACAAATATCTGGCTCATCCCTACCTTTTTACATAATCAATCTGCATCTCTAGTTACATCATCATTTGTCATGAGTGCTGTTGGAGCATATTATTTATTAACAAAAACAAATTTGGAATTTGGACGACTTTTTATTAAAACAGGCATAATCGTTGGTCTTGTATCAAGTATTTTTGTTGCGTTCCCTTCTGGAGATTGGAATGCAAAAAACGTTTCTGAGCATCAACCAATTACGTTTGCAGCAATGGAAGGAATATTTGAAACGGAAGAAAGTGGTTCTGAAATTATACTCATTGGACAACCCAATATGATGGAACGAAAAATCGACAATAAAATTTCTGTTCCTAATATATTAAGCTTTCTAACCTATAAAAATTGGAATACAACAATTAAAGGACTTAATGAATTCGATGAGTCATTATGGCCAACAAATGTACCTGGCTTATATTATGCTTATCATATTATGGTTGGTCTAGGGACTATTTTTATTGGTATTATGATTTTAGCTACCTTTTTCCTTTGGATGAAAAATCTTGAATCACAGTCCTGGCTTTTGTGGATTTTATTATTCTCATTTCCATTTCCTTATATAGCCAATACGGCTGGATGGTACACGGCAGAATTGGGCAGGTCGCCATGGATTGTATTTGAATTATTAAAAATTTCTGATGGTATTTCGCCAACTGTTTCATCCGGGAATACCTTATTTACATTATTGGGTTTTATGGCATTATACGCTTTGATTGGCTTACTATTTATAGTGTTAGTTGGTAAAATAATTCATAATGGCCCACAAAATGGATCCGCAAAATGATAGAAATAGTCTGGTATATCATCATAACACTTATGCTAGCAGTATATGCAGTATTAGATGGATTTGATTTTGGTGCTGGCATTATACATCTATTCTTCGCAAAAACAGAAAAAGACAAACAAGCAATTGTTAATTCTATTGGCCCCTTTTGGGATGCAAATGAAGTATGGCTATTAGCGAGTGGTGGTATTTTATTTTTTGCATTCCCTACAGTATATGCTTCATCTTTTTCAGGTTTCTATCTTCCACTCATGATGATATTATGGCTATTAATATTTCGGGCAATTGGTATTGAACTTCGACATCAAATTAATCACCCTATGTGGCATGCGGTATGGGATAAATTATTTGGAATTTCAAGTTTCTTATTGGCGTTATTCTTTGGCCTTGCCGTTGGTAATATTGTTCGTGGTGTCAATTTGGGAGGAGTTATAAATGGGATAAATAGTTTTGAACCACACTACTTTTTTCTACCTTTATGGAATTCTACTTTGAGCCCATTTGAAGCAAATCTAGGTGTTATAGATTGGTTTACATTAATGTTAGGGCTTGTCGGATTAGTCTCGATTACAATACATGGTGCTACTTGGGTTATTTTTAAAACCAATTGTTCTATCAATTATAATCTCAAAAAGCAAATCCCAATACTAGGACTAATACAATTATTCCTTGTCCTTGTGTCACTCTCTATTTGGCATTTTGTTCGCTCAAACCCGTTTGCTAATTTTTCTGAATTTCCAATATTTATCCTTTTCCCTATTCTAATGTTTCTAGGGATATTTGGAAATATATTTATCAACCACTTTAAAAATGATCATGTTGGATTCATCTTTTCTACCATTTTTCTATTATCTGGATTTTTCTCCACATCAATCTCTCTCTTCCCCGTGTTATTGCACTCCACTCATAATATAAACCCATCGCTTACAATTTATAATACATCATCTCCCGAATATGGTTTAATAATTGGCTTAAAATGGTTTTCCATTGCTTTTATTCTGGTTGTTTTTTATACTATTTTACAGTTTAAAATATTCAGCGGAAAAAGAGATGACATAAAGCATGTGGATGATAATGAAATTAGTGTGGGAATTAAAAAATGATGAAGGGGGAAAAGTCTCTACCGGTATGTATCGATGTTTTTATGATTGGGAATTCTATCGGGGGATTGATTCTTCATTCCATACGGCAAATGGTTATGGAGATATTCAGGTTCAATAGGATATTCACACTCTACAAAATACAAATGTTAGCATTTTTCAGCACACTTAATACCATCAATCGCTGCTGAAATAATTCCACCGGCATATCCGGCACCTTCTCCACAGGGAAATAATCCCTTTATTTGTGGATGTTCCAAAGTAACTCTATCTCGTGGAATCCGAACAGGTGATGATGTTCTACTTTCTGGAGCATGAACGACTGCATCGTTGGTTAAATAGCCTTTCATTTGTTTTCCAAACTGCTTAAACCCTTCTTGTAAATTTTGATAGATAAATGGCGGTAAAACATTTTTTAATTTCGCAGAAGTTGTTCCTGGGAAATAGGACGTTTTAGGAATATCAGATGATAATTTATTTTGAGTAAAATCGACCAATCTTTGCGCTGGAACTTTTTGAGTCTCACCACCCATTTCCCATGCGGTTTGCTCAATATCTTTCTGAAAATACATTCCTGCTAATGGTCCATATTTTGAATATTTAGCATAATCATCAAGAGTGAGTTCAACGACAATCCCAGAATTAGACGTTTCATAATCCCTATTCGAAGGAGACCAACCATTCGTTACAACTTCTCCTGGTCGTGTTGCACAAGGTGCAATAATACCACCTGGGCACATACAAAATGAATATACCCCTCTGCCATTTACCTGTTTAACAATCGAATAAGCTGAAGGAGGTAAATATTCCCCTCTCGTTTTACAGTTATATTGTATTTGGTCAATCAATTCTTGACTATGCTCAACCCTAACACCAAGAGCAAATGCTTTTGCTTCAATCTCAATTTCTTTTTTATATAATAATTCAAAAATATCTCGGGCAGAATGGCCTGTGGCTACTATTATTTTATTAGCATCAATAATGGAGCCATCTTGTAACTCTACGCCATAAACAGTATTATTTTTTATCAGGATATCTATGACACGGCTGTTAAACAACACTTGACCGCCAAATTCAATTATTGTTTCTCTTATGGATTGAATAATTTTTGGTAATTTATTGGTACCAATATGGGGATGTGCTTCAACTCGGATGTTGGGTGAAGCGCCATGCTGAACTAAAATATCTAATATTTTATTTACATCGCCTCTCTTTTTACTTCTTGTATATAATTTTCCATCTGAAAAGGTTCCAGCGCCTCCTTCACCAAAACAGTAGTTCGAATCTTCATGAACAATATGTTCTTTTGTTAATTTAGCAATATCGAGTCGCCTACTTCTAACATTTTTACCTCTTTCAAGGATAATGGGTTTTAAGCCCTTTTCAATTAAGTTCAATGCAGCAAAAAGTCCAGCCGGCCCTGCCCCAACAATCATGACAGAATCTTGATGACTTACATCTTTATAATCAGGAAGTGTTTCTTGTGCTTCTTTAAATACTTCGTTGATATAAACATCAACTCTTAGATTTATTTTTGTGATTTTTTGCCGTGCATCAATTGAACGTTTCAAAATATCGATATGTTTTATATCGGAAATATCCGTATCGCACTTTTTTGATACCACTTTTAATAATAAATCAGATTTAGCGGCAACTTCTGGTAGGACTTGGAGTTGAATGTTTTTTATCATAAGTACAAAACTACAAAATACTTTAGGTTAATCTTATGATTCATGTAACCGAAAAAGAAAGCCTATTTTGGTTTTATAAAACTAAAGTTGCTAACGGGGTGCGCTGTAGAGACAGTAGAATTTGAGTCTTCTCAATAATTCTATTGGTTTTACAGCGCTGTTCTTCGCCGTCCGCTTTGCGGACAAGATGAACAGTGCACAACGCGCCACATTCATTCGCAAGTAGCGAAGCGGATTGCGGAACTCGAATTATTCAAGTTATTACTTAATTTTATGCGGGCTACAATTTTCAAATTTTGCACAATTTAGGCTATTATTTTTATACTTTGTTGTGCGTTCGGCTTTATTCTGCAAATACTTCGTAATGTAATACGCTTCCTGGGAAATCAACCAAATATTTCTCATCTTCTTTGTAAGAGACTGCTTCCTCAAAATCTGGTCCGGTAAAGTTTTTTATAATTTCTAAATCTTGCCAAAAAGTTATCAATTCGAAGTAAGTGTATTTTTTGTCAGCTCGCTTTAAAAATGTGAGTTTTACAAATCCTTTTGCTTTTCTATAATCAGGTATATCCCGCTCTTCAATAATTTTTTTATAAATTTCTGAATGTTCAATTTTAGTTTTTCCCTTCCAAACTCTTGCTATCATTTTTATGTTTTTTTAATGTTCATTTCCTTTGTAAATCCACATTGGCTGTGTATTTCCTGCTTTCGTAAAACCTATTTTTTGATAGAATTCAATTGCCTTTCCGTCAGCGGTTAACATTTGCATATGAAAAGCCTTATATTTTTCTTGCATTTTATCCATTATCATTTTTCCTATTCCTTTCCCTTGATAATTCGGATGCACAAGTAAATGAGGATAGTAAACCACCAAAAATCCATCTGAAATAGCGTTCCCAATTCCAATTAGTTCTTCTTTATTCCACGCTGTAATTAGAGAATGTGAGTTTATTAATGCATTATATAATTCCGTTGGTTTTTCAGCAGAACTCCATTTATTTGCTTTGTATAATTGGATAATTTTTTCCGCTTTTATTTCTCTTGTTTCTGAAATTATAATTTTCATTCGGGTTATTTATTTAGCTGACGCACAATGTGGTGCGTTTGGCATTTTAACGCTCCAATCTTTCAAGTTACTACTAAGTTTATTTATTGCTATCATCTTTATATTTAGTGTGATCTGCCAATTGCACTATATTTTTTGTTGTGCGTTCGTTATTTATCTCTTTGTTCATCTTCTTTTCGTTTTTTACTTATTCCAATTATAAATAACAATCCACCAACAGCAATAAAGACTATTCCTATTGACCCAACTGTGTCTCTCAGTGTAGTGGAAAAAGTAATTCCTAATGCAATAATAATAATTCCAATAAAGATAAATTTTCTATATGGTTCTAATCTTTTACTCATATCCTTTTTTCCTTTAAATGTTAATATTATTCAATTTCTTTATCAAAATTTTGGTTTGGCGGTTTTCAATCGAAGCTACTAATTTTCAATTTACCACCAAAACCCCTATGTTTTTTAGCCATTGTTGGGCTTTCGTTATTTTTTCATTCTGCAAGGCGTTGGAAAAGGCATACTCTTTTGCAATTTTCGGCTTGTGCTGTTGGCTTTTTTGAGCGAATTGCAAATGTGTATGGCTTGTGGTGGCTATTCCAAAAGTCCTGCAAAGATAGAAATATAATACAATCCTGTCATTATAAAAACTACTCCTGCATTGGTTCGCATTACTTTTTCAATTTTGGTTATTTTATTATAAAAAACACCAACTTTATCTGCCGTAAAAGCCAATAGATAAGTAAAAAGTATTACAGGCAATCCAGTTCCAAACGCAAATACAATAGGTAAATATAATCCGTCTGCTGAGGAAATTGTCATTGGAATTAACATCCCAAAATACAATGCTCCGCTATAAGGACAAAAAGCCAAAGCAAATACAGTTCCAATTAAAAAAGAACCTAAAAGTCCTTTGTCTTTAAATTTGTCGGATAATTTTTCTTGGAAATTCGATTTTCCTAAAAAGTTTAATTTAATAACATTCAACATTATTAGACCAATAACAACCAATAATGGACCTAAATATTTTTCTCCGTTTTGGTTAAAAAACCGAGCAATGTGAAATTTACTTGCTCCAAAATATAAGATTAACCCTATTGTTGTGTAACTAAATGCTCTCCCTAAAGAATATAAAATACCGCTTAAAAAAACTTTCTTTTTATTTGAAATGTTTTTTGAGATAAAAGCAATTGCAGTAATATTTGTTGCCAAAGGACAAGGACTAATTGCAGTCATTAGTCCAAGTATTAATGCCGAGAGAATAGGAACATTATAGTTATCTATTAAACTTTGTAAAAACTCCATTATAGCTTCTTTAACTCGTTTTCAATTTTACTTTTCAATTCTTTTGAAAATTCTTCTTGTTCACGTCCTTTTGAGAAACCAAAATCGGTTAAATCAATATGAGTTTCTTTACCGTTTTTAATTACATTTAAAAACAAGGCTGTTCCTGTTGCTTCAAAACTTTCTGCCATTTTATAGTTTGCATCATCATCTACATTTACGGTTTTAAAAACTACTTTTGGTTCGTCTGCAAAATAAGTATCAACCGTATATTTTGCACTTGCTTCAATGGCTTTACACGTAACACATCTGTGTGTGCCATAAAAGTCGATAATTTCTATTTTGTTTGTTGTATTTGTTGCAGTTGTTTGATCTTGCTTGTTTTGTTGTGAACAAGAAATTATAAAAAGCCCAATTATTGAAATATATATTAAATACTTCATAAAATAATATTAAATAAATAACCTGAAATAATGATGCACAAAGTAACTACACCAAAGAAAACCCCAATCAATTTAAAGGTCATTACTTTCTTTAGCAACATTGCTTCTGGTAAGGATAAACCAACAACACCCATCATAAAAGCAATGGCAGTTCCTATCGGAATTCCTTTTGCTACCAATACTTGAACAACAGGTAAAATTCCTGATGCGTTTGAATACATTGGTACAGCTAAAATGGTTGCAATAGGTACAGCAAACAAATTGTCTTTACTCATATATTGCTCAAAAAATCCTTCTGGAATATATCCGTGCATTAATCCGCCAATGGCAATTCCTACAATTACATAAGGCACAACGCCTTTTAATATATTGAGTACTTCATCCCAAATAATCGGTAAGCGTTGTTTGAAAGTTTGTTTTTCGGATATAAAAACATCTTGTTCTTTTTGCGCATTTGCTAAAACTTGTTTTACCCAAGGCGTTAAAAAGCGTTCTAATTTTAATTTTTGTAAAATAACACCCGAAATAGTTCCTAAAAGCACACCACTAAACACATAGATGGCTGTCATTTTTACACCAAAAAGACCAATAAATAAACCAATGGCTACTTCATTAACTAAAGGCGAAGTAATCAAGAAAGCAAATGTTACCCCTAAAGGAATACCACCTTTTACAAAACCAATAAATAAAGGTACAGAGGAGCAAGAACAAAAAGGGGTTACTACACCAAAAAGGCTTGCCATTAAGTACTCAAATCCATATAATTTGTTTCTTGATAAGAAGTTGCGAACCTTATCGATGGGGAAATAACTGTTTATTACTCCCATTAAAAAGATGATGATAAATAGTAACAATAAAATTTTTGTCGTATCGTAAATAAAGAAATTTAAGGCTTCTGCTAAATGAACACCTTTATCAAGATGAAGTACGTCAAAAACGAACCAATCTGCTATATTTTGTATCCAATCGAACATTATTTTTTGATGTTTTTATGGTAAAAAGCAAAGAAGTCTCTATGAATTTCATCACGTATCTTTTGAAACTCTGTATTTATTTCTTCTTCCGTTCCTGGTACGTCTGCTGGGTCTTCAAAACCGATATGGATTCTATTTTTGACAGTTCCTGAAAACATTGGGCAACTTTCTTTTGCTCCACCACAAACAGTAATAACGTAGTCAAAGGCTTGATTTAAAAAATCATCTACCGATTTAGGATTGTTTTTTGATAAATCAATACCCAATTCTGCCATTACTTTTATGGCTTTTGGATGCACATTTTCACTTGGTTCAGTACCTGCCGAATAAACTTGTAAACGATTATCAAATGCTTTTAAAAAGCCTTCTGCCATTTGACTTCTACAAGAATTGCCTGTACATAGAATTAATACTTTCATTATTAACAACAATTTGGTTGAGAACAATCGCAACTACCTGCGTTTAATAATTCATCTACATTTCCTTTGGTTGGAAATCCTTTTGAGGCCCATTTTAATATACCACCATCCATATTTGATACATTTTCATAACCTGAATTCATTAAGAAGTATGTTGTTTTTAGACTTCTTTCTCCACTTATACAAACCATTACAATTTCTTTGTCTTTAGGAATTTCATTTATTCTCTCTTCCAATTCGTTTAAAGGAATGTTTATATAGTTTGGCACGTCAAAAGTTACATTTTCAACTTCTGAAGTGTTTCTAACATCTACAATTAATGCTCCTTCTTTTATTTTACCCATTGTAGTGGTTGGGCATATTTCTTTTGCTTGTTTCATTTTCCTATTATTTTAAAAGTTCAACGATTTCATTTTTACTTGGAACTCTACCTTTAATAGTTATTTGTTCATCAATAACTAAAACGGGTGTGGAAAGCACATTGTACTCCATTATTTCCATAATATCTTCCACTTTTATAATTTCAGCATCAATATTATTTTCTTTAACCACTTCTTCTACCAATGAAGTGGTTGTTTTACATTTTGGACAACCTGTTCCTAATATTTTTATTATTTTACTCATAATTAATTTGTTTTGTTTATCGTGAATAAGCGATTTGATTAGGTTTTAAAAAATTATTCATTAAAGAAATCTGTAAATAAGTCTTTTGCTTTGTTCCAATTAGATTGATTAATACAATATTTAATTTTTGGTGGTTTTAACTCTCCTTGAATTAGTCCTGCGTCTTTGAGTTCTTTTAAATGTTGTGAAATTGTCGATTGTGCTAAAGGGAAAACTTCAACTAAATCTCCTGTAAAACAGCAGGTTTGATTTTCAAGATGTTTTAAAATAGCAATACGTGTAGGATGAGCCAATGCTTTTGCAAACATTGCTAATTCTTCCGTACTTTTTTTATAATCTATATGTTCTAATGTTCTTTTCATATTTCTTATCGCAAATGTACGATAGGTTTTGTAAATGACAAACTTTTTTTGTTTTTTTTGCGTTGGAGTAAAATGTGCAGGTGGGATTTTTTTTCGGTATGAAGCCCAATGTGGTGCGCTGTAGAGACAGTAGAATTCGAGTCTTCTCAATAATTCTATTGGTTTTACAGCGCTGTTCTTCGCCGTCCGCTTTGCGGACAAGATGAACAGTGCACAGCGCGCCACATTCATTCGCAAGTAGCGAAGCGGATTGCGAATGAA
>Ga0114933_10000235_pt1 | contig 67046 bp, 58 predicted proteins | sample 4SBtaG_FD_89691 | JGI IMG/M metagenome (GOLD analysis project Ga0114933, IMG submission 89691) | Deep subsurface microbial communities from Kolumbo volcano to uncover new lineages of life (NeLLi) - 4SBTROV12_W25 metaG | ecosystem: Environmental > Aquatic > Marine > Volcanic | place: Kolumbo...
GATGAACTCTGGATTGCTTCGGCTAAACGCCTCGCAATGACAACAATGAGGAGGAGTATAGCGACGCTGTCATTGCGAGGAGAGCATCGACGCGGCAATCCACACCACTGTCATGGCGATACCGTCATTGCCAGGAGCGATGAACTCTGGATTGCTTCGGCTAAACGCCTCGCAATGACAACAATGAGGAGGAGTATAGCGACGCTGTCATTGCGAGGAGAGTATCGACGCGGCAATCCACGTCACAGGCACGCTCTATCTCTAGGAATCTTCTTCCTTTGGGGAGAAGTTGGTGTCAATTAATATCGTAGATAGCTCACTTGCTTTGATAGTAACTACTTTTTCTCCTTCAGCATATGCTGCTACTTGATATTCTGGAAAGTATAGGCTTATTCCAGATTGATCTATAGTCCAGTATTTAAAGTTATCTGAGGTGGCCCTGGTGCCAATAGTTAGAGTTTCTGTTGCTGGAGTACCTTGTTCTTGTAATTTTTTATATGCTATTTTGCTTAGCTCGCTCAGGTAGTTGCTGTTATCTTTAAATAAGCTGCTTAATTCAATTGTTGTTTTATTTTTTGTATCATAGTTGATTGTTCTGATTTTATGATACGGGTGTGCAGCTGGTGAGTTATACCCTTCAAATCGCATAACAATGCTTACAATAGTGTTGTCTCTGGTTATTTGATAGGTTGATGATAGCTTGTTTTGTAGATCTAACATTGGTTTGATAGTGCTGTTTTGTTCTACATTTGCAGCTTGATTAGGTAAGCTGTTTTGCTGGGTAGTTAAATTTTTATAATTTCTACGTGCCGAGCTATCAAAATATTCTTTCTCTGTATCTTGTATATTGGTAATTGCACTGTTTAGCTTGTCGTAGTTGGTATCGTCATTATTTTGGAAGATAGGTACTATTAGTGATATATCATAGTTTGTGGTTGCTGCTTGTGGTGTTGTAACTGCATCTTGCAAGGTCTCACCAGATAAATTGTCGTTTGCTGTAGAGGAAAATGTAATGCCGGCTGCCATTAATAATAGACATAATATTGAATATTTCATTGTTTTTAATGTATTTGTCATTATGTTGGTTTTTATCATAATTTATTCCGTATTACTTTGTGCTTTATGGGTGTTTAAATCTGGATTAAATTTCTTAAGATGCTAGTATATCTGGCTTGATGTTTCAATAACTGTTCTTGGTTGTTAAGGAAAAAATGGCTATTTTTATACGTACTGTGTTGCAGAGTGTATTGCGATATTTATTGCCTGTCGATGGTAAATTCCATGTTGATTTTTTATCTGGACTAACAGTTGCATTGGCATTGGTGCCAGAAGCGATTGCTTTTTCTTTAGTTGCTGGAGTTAATCCGTTGGTTGGTTTGTTTGCGGCATTTTTCATGTGTCTAATAACAGCATTAATTGGGGGTAGGCCAGGTATGATATCTGGTGCAACAGGTTCAATGGCTGTAGTGTATATAGTAATTGTTAAGCAATATGGTATTGAGTATTTATTTGCAACAGTGATATTAACTGGCTTATTAGAAATAGTCATAGGGTCTTTAAAATTAAGTAAGTTTATTAGAATTTTACCCAAATCAGTCATGGTTGGATTTGTTAATGGTCTTGCTATTGTTATTTTTATAGCGCAGTTAAATCAGTTTAAGGTGTTAGATTCATCCGGAACATATAGTTGGCTGCATGGGGTGTCGTTATATATAATGATCGCATTGGTCTTGTTGGCGATGATAGTTACGCATTATCTACCTAAAATAACTAAAGCTCTGCCATCAGCATTAACTGCAATAATTATTGTTTCAGGTGTTGTTATATTTTTTAATATACCGGCTAGAATTGTGCAAGACATGATGTCTTCAGCTGATGTTTCTGCTCACTTTCCTTTATTCTCGTTTCCTCATATTAGCTATCATGTATCAACATTAATATCATTGCTTCCCTATGCTTTGGTGCTGTCTATTATTGGTTTATCCGAATCTTTAATGACGTTGTCTTTGATTGATGAGCGAACCAGTACTCACGGCCGTGGTAATAAGGAGTGTGTGGCACAGGGTGTTGGTAATATAGTGAGTGGTTGTTTCTCTAGCATGGGTGGTTGCGCTATGATAGGCCAGAGCATGATAAATATAACATCTGGAGGTCGCGGCAGGTTGTCAGGAATTATTGCTGGGATATTCTTGTTATTATTTATTTTATTTTTATGGCCATTAATCGAGCGTATACCTCTTGCAGCATTAACTGGTGTAATGTTTATGGTTGTTATCGAAACTTTTGAGTGGGCGACGTTTAAATTTATCCGAAAGATACCATTAAATGATGCAATTATTATAGTGGCTGTAACTGTTGTTACCGTGCTAACTAATCTTGCTATTGCAGTTGTGGTTGGTGTTATTATTGCGTCTCTTGAATTTGCTTGGCAGACAGCAAAAAATATTAATGCAGATTGCATTGATGTAGAGCCAGGAGTTAAAGAATATATACTTCATGGACCTTTGTTTTTTGGATCTGCTAGTAGCTTTAAAGAGATATTTGCTTTTAATGATAATGCTGACAGTATAATTATTGATTTTAATAACTCTAGAGTTGTAGATCATTCTGCAATTGATGCTATTAAATATGTAGTAGATCAATACTCCATAAACAATAAAGAACTTCATCTGCGACACCTGAGCTCTGAGTGCAAGCTTTTGCTAGGTAGGGCTGGCGGTATGGTTGATGTAAATGTATTGGATGACCCAACCTACCATGTGGCAACTGACGTACTGGAGTAGTCTGTCATATATTAACTGTTGTTATTTTAACCATATCTTTTTTTTCCATAAAAACAATTATTGCCATCATTTAATGCTCCCTTAAGAAAAGGATATTATCTTTATTTCATAATATTGGTTTTTTTAAGAGAAAAAATTAATTATGAGTTAAATGTAAACTAACAAGTCAAATATAAGGAAAAAATTATGCAACAGGTCACATGGCTAAAAGGACTATCGATTACGATAGCATTGGCATCAACACCACTTGCGCATGCTAATACAAATAACGCATCCACTCACTCGTTAACTGATATCAGTGGGGTGAATATTGTCGATAACAGTGAAGACTTGGAGAGTGCATTAACTAACTGTCAATTTGATGAAGACGCAGAAGCCGGTTGTGCAATACTCTTAAAACCAGGTCAATATTCACTAGATTCTTTAAGCGATATCGGCATAGGGTACTACACCGAGCTATCAGGACTTGGTGCTATGCCAAAGGATGTATCGTTAGATGGCCTAATGGTTGCCACTAATGATTACTCCGCTTATACCGATACCCGCACGTTTTTTCGCTCTATTGAAAATGTTGAATTACCATCAGATTTCACGTGGAATGTGTCTCAAGGCACCTCGCTGCGTCGATCTATCATTGATCATGATCTCACATTATCAAAAGACGGTATTTCAGCGAGCGGTGGATTTATGGCGAATGTATCAATTCGTGGTGCTCTTAATACCGGCACGCAACAGCAGTGGATGAGTCGCCACATCGATAGTGACTGGATCTATTCAAGTTCAACTTGGGGCGATAACGGAGTTTTTGTCAATGCCACCGACTCGTCCGGTAAAGAATTGAACATTGATCCTGCAAGTTTTAATGGCTCAGAACAATTTAATCACTTTGAGCAATCAGACTTATCGCAATCTAGTAATCAACCAATGACTGAAAAACCGTATTGGGTTTGGGATGATAAAACAAATGCCCCATTAATTCGTGTGCCAACAACTGATGTTGCTACAAGCCAGGGAAGTCATTTAACCGACGAATCGGCATCTGCAGTTGACATTAATAACCAACAATATTGCGTGATCTCCGCTGATGACAGTACAGCTATCGATGACTGCTTTAGTGGCAACTATCAAGCTGTGGTATTTGCCCCGGGGCAATATCACCTGAATCAAACCATTACACAAAAAGGGTTAGTGGTTATGGGGTTAGGTTATCCTCGATTAATTCCGCAGAATCCAGCAAGTCCAGCATTGAGCATTCAAGCAAGCAGTACTAAAGTCGCGGATGTCATGCTAGAGGACAGTACTCTGAGTGACAAAACGCAACAAGCCCCGTTGCTTGAAGTAGCCGGTGATGCCACATCTGGCTCTACATTGTATAACGTATTTGTGAGGCTCATAACCAAGCAAAGTGGTACTCAAGTGCCTAGTATCGATATCTCTCAAGATGAGACTATAGGCGATAACATTTGGGTCTGGGCAAAAGATATTAACGGTGCACAACAAGGGACAAGTGATCAAGGCTTACTGATATCAGGCGATGATGTCACTATGCTGGGATTAGCAGTTGAACACGTAGGCACTAGCAATCTTGCACAAGTTAAGTGGACAGGAAACAGTGGTCGCAACTACTTCTATCAATCTGAATTGCCCTATTTTAATGATGCCTCACAACTGGCACCGTCATTTGCGGTTACCGGCACTAACTTTCTCGGTGTTGGATTAGGGGTTTATAGTGTCGTTGGCAATGCCACCATGAACTCTGGTGTATCAGTACCAAGTGATTCCACAATTGATATGGCGTTTGATTGGAATATCGATAATAGTTCCAGTAGTGGTCATGTATCAAATATTATCGAAGTGGGTGCGGATAACTATCCCCAGCCAACGGAAGTTAACCCTGATGGTGCCGGCTCAAAAAACTACTATCAACCTAGCTCTTAATCAAGAGTCAACTTTAAAGCAGATGTAGATGCTCTTGCCAAGCATCTACATTTTAATGGCTTATTTCTCTATGTTGCCAGTTAATCATCAGTTGCTGTTGCGCGGCGATGTCTTATTTAATCCGCTATAGATTACAGCAATATTATTTAGTGGGAGGAGGATTGCTAGATTGTATGGTATCTATTTTTTTGTGTAATACTTTAATCTCATCAATAAGCAACTCTAGGTGTGATTCTATTTTCTTTTCTCGTTCCGTATTGGTCATGATTAATGATTGACTTAAAGTTTGATGTTGTTTTTCTTCTTCTTCCTTTTTCAGTAGCGTAGATAAGTGGGAGGTGATCGATACAAACATGGCAATTGCAATTACCATTAAAAAAACACCAATAATTCTGCCAAATAATGTAATTGGAACTACGTCTCCATACCCAACCGTTGTAACCGTTTGTGCCGCCCACCACACACCATCAATTGGGTTTTTTATAGCAGGGTCAACAAAGCTGACCATTAAGCCAAATAGAATCGTTATAATGCAACTAACAAAAAAGATTGCGAATAGATTATTAAAAAAGTAGTATCTAGCCACAATACGCAAGGATGGCGTGATTAAAAAAAACATCATAATCAGCCTTAATGATTTAATTGGAAGTAGTAGCAGCGCTACATGAAATGTATCCATTACTATTAATAAGATAAGTACAAGTACTAACATCCAATTGCTGCGCAAGAAATATAATTTATTCTTGGCAAAGACAACCATCCAGATCAGCTCTAAGTAAATTAACGCTTGAAATGTAATGTCTATCCATCGAGCAATTAACTCTTTCTCGTTAAATTGGATGGCGGTGTTATCGGCTACTAGCAGAGCTGCGATAATGCAAAACAGTATTAAAAAAGCAAATACCTTTTCGCCGATCTTAGCTGTTGTTCGCTCAGAAGATTGCACGCCCTCGACGCCTAGCGTAGCGTTCCAGTTTTTCATATGTATATCCTTATATCGTCATCCTTTCATGAAATAGTATATATTAAACAGATGAATCTACCACTGTTGTGCTTGCTCATCAGTCGTCATGCCGTCAGCCCCCCCCCTCATTGTTAGCTAAATCGCAAATAATTATATAATTAATGGCTATATATAAGATTAACTTAATAAACATACTATATAGTCCTAACCATATTTTTTATTAGCACCGTGATTGGTTGGATAGTCATTAGGTCAAGGTGTTGTGATGTGTTTTATGGGGTATAAATAAATGAGAAAAGATAGTGTTAGCCTTGCCGGCCTATTGCCTAAATTGCCTGATTCTGCGCTTGGCAATCTTGTTGGCTCTGGTTCATTTGGCAGTGTTTATAATATACCGGCAAAGGCAGGTGCTAAAAATCCGCGTAGAATGGTTATTAAGGTATTTCCTGAAAATACGCATGATTACAGTGCTGTAAGAGAGCTAGCAGTTCTTCGTCGAATGTCGTCTGCCACGGACAAAGGAAGCATAAATCTTTGCTCTATTATCATAGGTGGTTCTGTTTGTCTTACTCTAGTTATGCCGTTATGGGGTGTGAACCTGGAAAAATATAGTGAGGGTGCAATAATCACTGCTGATTTTTTTAATAGTATCTTATGGTTTTCAGTTGATGCGTTACAGTCATTAGGGAAGATCAATTATGATCATCGAGACTTGAAGCCAGAAAATCTTGTTGTTGACGATAGGGGAGTGATTAGGATGATTGATTTTGGGTTGGCTCTTCCTAAACAATCAGCGGTCTGGCCGCCAAACTGTGGTACTCCGCTGTATCTGCTTGGATTTCATTGTATGCAGCGTATGCAGCAGGGAAACAATTTGTCTGACAATGCAGAGGAAAAAAAGCAGGAAGAGGCTCTAAAGAATACTTTTAGTGAACACCCAAGTGATGTATGGGATGAATATTCTATGCTTGTTATTTTGTCATCTTTATATTGGAAGATACGCGGTCATAAATTGAACAATTACAGTGTCATGAAGGGTATTAGAGGTTTAACCTATAATCTAACACGGCTTATAGTTAATATGGCAAAAGATAGCACTAAGGTTATCTCTATGATTGCAGATCTTGTAGAAAACCCAAGTGAGCTGGTGATAGGTTGGATTGGCAAGACATTGGTTGGCCAAATAATTATTGATTATTATGCAGATGAAATTCAGAATAATATTCCATATCTGTTTCCGTATACTGTTGCCATCGGTGACATCAAGAGTATGTTGCAACAATATTTTAACAAAGCTAGTCTTAGCTCCTCATGCTACCAGGAGTGTTTTCCGGTAAGTTGTTGTAATAGCGAAGATAATGATTACGATTACCTTAGAGCTAGGTTTGATTTTTTATCTTCCTGTGTGTACACAATGCTTAAGATGAAGACACAGTACAGTATCCGCAACTATGGTTATGCCGCGGGTGATCCAGATCCAAAATTAATCAATGCTTTCCAAAAAATAAGTACCTTTATGGGTAATATGAAAACAGCGATCGAAGAACCTAATCAAGAATCATATGCAACTGAGCTTCAGATGTATGCTGATTTTTTAAGTGGTTTGCAGTCCAATCCACTGGGTTTTCCATTTTTGGTGTCGGAGACAATTGCTGCAGCTAAAGGATTGTCTGATATTTGTGATCGCAATCTTGATGACTGCTGTTTGCCGGGGATGTTCTAGGTGATAGTTTGGTTGTATTGTAAAGTTAGTTGTAGGGTTTGGATGTAACTAACTGTTATCATTATATGGCATTGATGAGTGATGTAGTATTATTTTAATTTCACTTGAACGTGTTGCAATATACCCTATGCTGTATTCTACATTTGTAGTTGTTTTTTTATTGTCAGTAAAGAAGTACTCACCAGTAACTATGGTTAGATCATTTAGTTGATAAATATCATGATTGTTAAACTTGATAGCTACCCATGGTGATAGGGCGAAGCCTTTGTCTTCAGGGAACTCATCATCACTTCCTATAAAATAAGATAGTGCTCCCTTCTTTGTTGTTCTGAATTTTTTATGCATAACTTTTGTTGGTTTGAAGAGTACTTTCTTATCAAGGCAATTATACCCATATAGGTTATCTACTAATTCATTAGCTATCTTGGTGTATGTTTCTTTATTGCTTGCATTGTTGTGATTGTTATTAAAGCACGAGCTTATTTTTAAAATATAATCTGACCATTGTTTCTGTGCTTTTTCTATTTGTTTGATGTCGATCATCTGTATTGCTCCATAATTATACTTTGTTCTTATTTTCTTTTGACGTTAATTATATTTTTCATGACAGTTAGGGCGTGTATTGTTGGTTGTATTTCTTGTTGTTGTTGTAGCTCAACAGTGATGTTTATATATGCATAATCGTTGAGTTTGTCAACATGCGAAGCTAGGCCAATGATAGCGCCACTATGTTTGTCTATAGTGTTTGTTATGTCTTTTATAAGTCCTGGCCTATCAATTGCTGTTATATTTATCCCTATCATAATGGTGTGGTTGGTGTTCATGTCCCACTCTACTGGTATTAATCTCTCTTTGTTTTTCTTTTCTGCATATTTTATATTACCGCATGATGTTTTATGAATAGTTATGCCGCGACCTTTAGTAATATAGCCAATAATATTATCTCCAGGCACAGGTTTGCAGCATCTTGCAATTTGCGTCATCATGTCGGTGTCTGTTGTGTAACCCGATATTTTATTTTGCGCTCTAATTAATGATTTTTGATTTTTCTCAGATAGCTCTGATTTGGCTTTTGTATTGTGTGCTTCTGTTTCGGCTTTGTTGTTTTCTTTTTTATCGTCTAGGTACTTGGTGATAGTTGTTATATGAACATCTCCAGCTCCAATAGCAGCAATTAAGTCTTTAGTGCTGCTCATATTGAAGTGTAGGTAGGCAGTTGCAATATCCTGCTTGGCATACCGACCTTTCTTTTTTATTTTATCCCATGTTGGCATGCCTTCTGTGAAGTGTCGGTCAAAGTTTTGTTTGTGAAACCATGATTTTATTTTTGATCTGGCTTGTTTGGTTGTTATGTAACCATTGTTGGGGTTTAACCAGTCAAGACTAGGATTGTCTTGTTTGCAGGTCATAATATCAACCTGATCTCCGGTTATTAATTTGTGTGTTAATGGTGCAAGCTTACCATTAACCTTTGCACCCTTACATCTGTTGCCTACCTGCGAATGGATTTGATATGCAAAATCAAGAGGTGTTGCGCCCTTTGGTAAGTCGTATAGATGACCCTGTGGGCTAAAGACATATATTCGGTCGTCAAATATATCGCTCATGGCGATAGATGATGCTGCAATACTGTCTTCTTGCTTGCTTTCATCGTTGTGTGTTGAAAGCTCTTTCTGCCAGTCAATTATTTGACGTAATGTTGCAATTTTGTCTTCATAGTTGTCTGTTTTTGTATGCCCTTCTTTATACTTCCAGTGAGCCGCGACACCAAGTTCTGATGCTTCATGCATGTCAAATGTTCTTATTTGAATTTCAACATTAATCTTATTTTCACACACGACTGCTGTATGTATAGACTGGTACCCATTTGGTTTTGGTTGCGAGATGTAGTCATCGAACTCTTCTTGGATTGGTGGCCATGTTGCATGGATCAAACCTAGAGTGCCGTAACAGTCTTTTATTGTTGGTACAAGTATTCTTAAGGCGCTAGCATCAAAAATTTCATTAAAGCCTACTTTTTTCTTTTGTATTTTTCTATGAATGCTATAGATGTGTTTTGATCTACCAGATACATTTATGTTGGTGATGCCATCTTTGTTTAGTATTGATGTAATGGTGTCAATCATTTTTTGAATAAAGAGGTCTCTTTCTTTTCTTTTCATGTTTAATGATTGTGATATTTTTTTATATGTCTCTGGTTCTAGATACCTAAAGGAGAGATCTTCTAGTTGCCATTTGAGTTGCCCCATGCCCAGCCGATTGGCCAGTTGTGCATAAATATCCATGGTTTGTGTAGCAAAGTGCTGTTTGGTTTTTTGGTCGCTATTTTTAATACTATGTAAACGTACTATTCTTCGCGTTAGTTTTAGTAGAATTATACGTATGTCATCAACAATAACTAGCATCATTTTCTTTAGATTGTCTAGATGTTGTTTATTTTGTAGCAGCTTAGCACTTTGATATAGCTCAGTTGCTTCCATTTGTTTCACCCCATGAACAAGGTGTGCAATATCAGCATTGAACTCTTCAGTTATTATTGACTCAGGTATGGATAGCTCTATAACTGTTGGTAGAATAAGTCCGGCAATCAACGTGTGTGTATCTGAACTTACAGCAAGTAAGGTGTCACACATGGCCAGGCCCAATTGAGCGGTCTTGTGTTTGGTTGTAGTTGTAGTCTCATGTTGACTAATAAACTTGCATGCATCCAGTAATAAATCGCGGTTTATATGATTGTGGGTGGAGATAATCTTTTTTGCCCAGGTATCAGTATCATTGTGATGATATGGTTGGCTTAAGCGCTTGTGGTCTGCCATTGTCTGATCCTTATGTGTCTTCAATAAAGGCCGTTAAAGATTCTATATGTTTTAGGTGGGGATGCCTATTTAATAATTAAAGATGAAGCTAGCTTAAACATTTGTTATATTTATGTCCGCAATTTATTAGTTCACGGGGGTTGGTGCAATGTTTAAATCGTTACTATTTGTTTATACTGTATTTTTTTGTTTTAGCTGTACTATTGACGTGTTAGCGGATAATAGCATGTTGGGCCCGAATGTATCGGCACAAGAGCTTCACGCTGTTGGTGATAAGAGCTCAGCTGAAACAAATAGTACCATAAGTGATGATAGTGCGGTGGATGATGATGCTCAGATGGACAATATTCGTGCAATTGAGGCGGCAGCAAAGCAGAGTGCTAATGGGGCAGCAGCAAAGCAAAGCACTAATGCATCATCGGTTATAACCGCAACGGGGCCCATAGCTAATACTTATCAGGTGTTGCAAACAGAAATGTCTCAATTAGGTCAGATAAATGCTGCAGCTGTTACTAAGCTTGGCGTTAGAATAGATGGCTTATCGCAACAGAATCAATTGTTAGAGCAGCAAGTAGAGCAGTTGCAAGGTGAATTGCAATCAGTATCAGATGGTGTGAGTAATACTAGCGCCACTCCAGTTAGTACTGGTTTTGTATCAATAGGCCAGCTCTCTATTTGGAATATTGTATTAAGTGCATTGATTATTATTTTATTTGGTATGCTATTTAGAGTATCGCGCTCAATAGCAGTACCAGCATCTAAAGGTGCTAGTGATGAAATGGATGAAGAGTATGACTTTATGGCAACAGAAGAGGCGATACCGGCAAAGCTTGATTTGGCTCGTGCTTATATTCAAATGGAAGAAACAGTTCAAGCTGAGGAAGTATTGAATGATATATTAAATTGTGGCGATGAAGAATATACCTCTATTGCAAGAGACTTGTTGGCCTCATTACCTGGGGTGCCATCTACTGTAAAGCATGCAGAAAATCATGAGTAAATATCGCGTTGCTTTGTGTGTGCGTTACGACGGCGCACGTTATCATGGATGGCAAAGGCAAGATCAGCAGGATAACTTGTTAACGGTGCAGCTATTTGTAGAGCGAGCGCTTTCGCAGGTTGCTCATCAGCCAGTATCTACCGTTTGCGCTGGAAGAACCGATGCTAGAGTTCATGCTACAGGTCAGATTGTGCATTTTGATGTTGATGTCGATCGCACGGAGCATGCTTGGGTATTTGGAGCAAATAGTAATTTGCCACATGATATTTCAGTGTTATGGGCAAAGGTTGTAACCAATGATTTTCATGCTAGATACTCAGCTATTAGTCGTCGGTATCGTTATATTATTTACAATTATCCTATTAGGCCTGGTATCTTACGTCATGCTGTTGGCTGGTATCATAAGAGCTTAGATGCAGACTTAATGCGTGAGTCAGCAAAGCATCTATTAGGGGAGCATGATTTTAGTTCTTTTCGCGGTGCTGGGTGTCAATCAAAATCACCTTTTCGTTGTGTTAATGAGGTTTTGATCATACAGCAGCGTGACATGATCATTATTGAGATAGAGGCTAATGCGTTTTTAATGCATATGGTGAGAAATATTGTGGGAGTACTAATTCAAGTTGGTTCTAAGCGTCAGCCACCAGAGTGGGTTCAGACGGTGCTAGAAGCATGTGACCGTAGGGCAGCAGCTCAAACAATAGCTCCAAATGGTTTATATTTGGTAAGAGTAGATTATCCTCAGCATTATGACATTCCCAGTGCTCCAGTTGGCCCATTTTTTCTACCAGAGTTGCTGGGGTAGTGTATTGTTAGCTTGTTGGTTATTATTTTATTTATTTTATTTTTAGGGGTTAAGAGTGAGTTGGTTTACAAGAATTTTACCAAAAATATCTACGGTTAAAACTAAGGGTGTGCCAGAAGGTGTTTGGTCAAAGTGTCATGCATGTTTGGCTATGATTTATGCTGAAGAGCTGGAAAACAATTATTATGTTTGTCCCAAGTGTTCAAATCATGTAAGGATGAATGCTAGAAAAAGGCTAGTACGATTTTTAGATGATGGCCCTAAGGAGCTAGCTTCTCATATTCAGGCTGTAGATCATTTGAAGTTTAAAGATACTAAAAAATACAAAGATCGGTTAGTGGCAGCGAAAAAAACCACACAAGAAGATGAAGCGTTAATAGTTATGGAAGGAACCTTGCGTTCTTTGCCTGTTGTTGCGTGTGCATTTGATTTTAGTTTTATTGGTGGAACTATGAGTAGCGCCGTTGGTGATAGGTTTGTGCTAGCAGCGCAGGCAGCAATGCATGCTGAGTGCCCATTAATATGTTTTGCCACAAGTGGTGGCGCGAGAATGCAGGAGGGGGTTTTTTCTTTATTCCAAATGGCAAAAACATCTGCGGTATTGGCACGGCTGGCAGAGCATAAGCTGCCTTTTATTTCAGTGTTGTGTGATCCTACTATGGGTGGTGTTTCTGCAAGTTTAGCAACTCTTGGCGATGTTATTATTGCAGAGCCTAAAGCATTAATTGGATTTTCAGGTCCTAGAGTTATTCAGCAAACTATACGGGAAGAGCTGCCGGATGGTTTTCAGCGTAGTGAATTCTTATTAGAACATGGCGCAATTGATATGATTGTAGATAGACGAGAGTTGCGTGACAAGATAGCTCAAATACTGTCTGCGCTAATGAATCAGCCATCAAAAACAAGAGCTCAGTTGGATGAGTCATCACAAGATGATGGTTAGAGCTGCAGAGAGTATTGAATCTCAGTTGGCTTTATTTGTATCTGGTCTCGTAAATCGTGACTGTAAAGGTACAAATGACATTAGTATGAGCGACCTTAAGGTGTTAGCTGATACGGCTGATTTATTAGCTTTTGATTGCCCAGTAATAACTATAGCAGGCACTAATGGCAAGGGGTCTTGTGCTAGTATGCTGTCTTCTTGTTATGTTAATGCTGGGTTTAATGTTGGTTGTTATACTTCCCCTCACTTAATGCAGATAAATGAAAGAATTAAAATCAATCAGATAGATATAGATGATAATTCTTTATTGAATGCATTGTTAGAAGTTGAGCACTTGTTATCGGGTGGCTCTGTGGGGTTTTTTGTTTATATGACCTTGGCATCTTTTTTTATATTTAAGCAATACAAGCTTGATGTGTTGATTCTTGAGGTTGGTCTGGGAGGTAGAGTTGATCCGGTAAATCTTGTTGACCCATCAATTGCCTTAATATCATCTATTAGTTTAGATCATACCGACAGACTTGGAGACAATATAGAGTCTATTGCATACGAGAAAGCTGGGATTATGCGTCCGGGTATCGATGTCATCTATGGTGGTGATGTTTTACCTAGGGCTATAGCTGACCAAGCTAAAAAGATAAAATCTAAATTACATTGCATTAATGCTGATTTCTCCCTTACTTCTGTATTAGCGGAAGTGCCCAACATAAAATTTCATAAAAACAATATTGCTTGTGTTTTATATGCGTTAAAGCTTTTACAGGACAGGCTGCCAATATCTTTATCATTAATGCATGAAGGGCTCACTAAAGCCGTGTTGCCTGGACGATTTGATGTTGTAAAAGTTGGGAGTATTACCGTTATTTTTGATGTTGCTCATAATGCATCTTCGGCCAAGGTGCTTGCAGATAATATTCAGCAACATATTGAGTATGCTTCTTGTTATGCTGTTTTTTCAGCTCTATCCTCTAAATCTGTATTAGATATAGTATCACCACTTGACGCGATGGTGGATGATTGGTTTGTGGCGCCATTAAGTTATATTGGAGGAGAGAGTATATCTGTTATACAGCAAACTTTAATTTCACAGGAGGTGTCATTTAGTATTTATGCTGATATGGCTGCTGCTTTTATGGGTGCATACAATAAAGCTTTGACAGATAGTTGTGCTTGTATTGTGGTTTATGGCTCTTTTCATGTGGTATCTGAGGTGCTTAGAGTTGTTAGGCCAATGCTGCATGGCTTAGATATTGTATCGTAGTATCTTTTTTTTGGTAAAAATAGTATGTTTATCGAAACTAATATCTGTTGGATTAATTAAACTATTAGCGCCGTTATGAATTTTTATCCTATAAAACGAATTTTTGTATTACTAGTGGCTGTAGTTATTCTTATTGTTATATCTTTATTATATCTATTGTCATCTCATTGTTGGGTTGGTTGTAAAGATAAGCAAAGCCATACCCATGCCAAGATTGAAGATAAGCCTATTAGTATAATTTGGGTTGATCGTGTTGATCCTCCTGTTCTGGCTGCAAGTGCCATGCAAGATGCAGTAAATAAAGAGACAGCTCATATAGAGGCAGATAAGCCTATAGCAAATCAAACAGCAAATGATATGGTAACTAAAACTATTAATAAAAAAGTTGTGAGCGAGGCAGTACAAAAGGATAATGCTGGTGCTGATGTAGATAATTCATCACGTTGGGCGGTACAATTAGCAAGCTTTAGTGAGCAGGAAAATGCAGTTCAATTGGTTAGCAAGTTAAAAATTCTTGGTTATCCATCATTTATTAGACAGCAATATAATAGTGGTAAGAAAATTGCTAAAGTGTTGGTTGGGCCATTAGCTGATCGATTGCAGGCTAAAGAGGTTTTAGAGAAGTGTCGCGTTAAGTTTGATTTAACGGGATATATTGTTAAATACAAAGGGTGAGGTTGATATATGGGTTTTTTGTCATTTTTTCATTCAACATGGTTTGATGTTGTCTTGTTAGTTATTATTGGTGCCTCTGTTGTTGCAAGTTTTTTTCGTGGCTTTATTAAGGAGGCGGTGTCTCTTGTTAGCTGGATAGTTGCAATTATTTTAGCATTAAAGTTTTCCCCGGTAGTGTCAGAAAAATTATTAAGCTGGTTGCCAACTAGTGTTGTAGCTTATATGTCAGCTTTTATTTTGATTATCATTATCGTTTTGATTGTGGGTATGGTTATTAGTAAGTGTATTAAGATTGTCGCAACTATTACCGGTCTTGGTATAGTGGATAAAATTTTAGGCTCAGTGTTTGGTTTGGTGCGTGGAGTATTAGTAGCATCCTTAATAATTATGCTAATTAATTTAACATCGTTTGCATCATCTGCTTGGTTTAAGGACTCTGCAATGAAAACTGTCTTGAAAAGACCGGAGGCTTGGTTACAGCACTTTATTCCGCTTGAGGTTGGTGATGTCCATGATTGGGCGGGAGAGCATAAGGATCATGTTAAGCAAACCGCCATCAACTCTATGTCTGACATTGTCTAGGACTATATATTTTGGTTTGTAATAATAGCTCATTGGTAAATAGAAAAATATCAATTGCACCAATGTTAAAATATACAGATAGGCACTTTAGATTCTTTGTGCGCTGCATTACTAAATGCTCATTGCTGTACACAGAAATGATTCATGCTAATGCTGTATTGCATGGTAGTGACACAGTCAAGCATGGTGGTGCTGATCATCCTAAAGTAAATCATTTGCTGCGCTACCATGAATTTGAGCATCCTTTAGCTTTACAGTTAGGAGGGTCTTGCCCTGACCTATTGGCGAGAGCAACAGAGTATGCGGCAGGGATTGGTTATGATGAGGTTAACTTGAATGTAGGTTGCCCTAGCGCCAAGGTCCAATCTGGCATGTTTGGCGCATGTTTGATGAAAAACCCACAGTTGGTAGCCGATTGTTTTAAGGCTATGCAAGGCTCGGTAGATATACCAGTTACAATTAAAACTAGAATTGGTGTTGATGATATGGATAGTTATGATCATCTTTGTCGGTTTGTAGATACTGTTATGTCAGCTGGTTGTTTTAGTTTTACAATGCATGCGCGGAAAGCTTGGCTGTCGGGCCTATCACCTAAAGAGAATAGAACAATACCTAAACTGCAATATGAAATGGTTTATAGACTAAAGCAAGACCACCCTCAGTTAGAGATTATTTTAAATGGTGGTATTAAATCAGCATCTGATATTGCTAGTCATTTACAGTATGTTGATGGTGTGATGATTGGTAGGGAGGCTTATAGTAACCCTTATAGTTTGGCTCCGTATGATTCAGAATTTTTTGCCAAAACAGTGGCTGTTCCTTCTAGGTATGACGTGTTAATGCATTATTTGCCTTATGTCCGTGATATGTTGGCTGCTGGTGTAAGATTGCCCGCCTTGCTTAGGCCGATGTCAGGCCTGTACTTTGGTCAACCAAATGGTAAAAATTGGCGTAGATTGTTAACTGAAGTTGTATCATGTTTTGATTCTGCACTGCAAAATGGTTTTTCAGCAGATTGCTGTGCAGAGCTAGAATCTAGGCTGCTTAGCTTTGCTATTACTATTTAAGTATGAATACTGCCGCTGAGCGACAGTATATTGATGTATTTTTAATTGACAGTATGGCTAAGGCGCCATAATTTTATGTGACTTAGCTCTTTTTGCGAGCAAAACGCTGATTAAATGCATCGATACGACCAGCGGTGTCGATCATTTTCTGCTTGCCAGTATAAAATGGGTGGCACTCCGAGCAGATATCAAGGTTTAGGTCGCTGCCAGTTGATCTAACTGAGAATGTATTGCCGCAGCTGCATTGTACTTTAACTGCATTATATGTTGGATGGATGTCTTGTTTCATGATTGGTTCCTCGAAATGAAGCGCGATAATATCCTAGTCTTTTTCATAATTCAATTGGAAATTTAACAATTTAGTGTCTTATTCTTTGGGTTTTGACTCGGGTAGTTCCGGCTTGATGTATTTTGTCATGTACATTGCCTGCAGAATTGCAAAGATCAGAATTAAAATTAGCGTGCCAAAAAGTTTAAAATTCACCCAAGTATCTGTTGAGTAATGATAAATTACATATACGTTAACTCCGCCAAGCAGTAAAAAAAACACTCCCCATGCGGTATTGATTCGACTCCATATGGTTTGCGGGACCTCTACTTTATCGCCCATCATGCGCTCCATGATAGTTTTTTTAGTAAACCATTGGCTGCCAAATAAGGCGAGGGCAAATATCCAATATATTATACTTGGCTTCCATTTGATGAATATATCGTTATGTAAGATGAGGGTTGATCCACCTAGTATTGTAACCATAACTAGTGTGATTATAGGCATGGTTTCTACTTTCCTGTATTTTATGAGAGAGAAAACCACAAGTAGTGCGGTTACGATAATGGTAGCTGCCGTAGCAACGTAGATGCCGTAGATTTTATATATTACAAAGAAGCAGATTATTGGCAGGTAGTCTAAGAAAAATTTCATTATTATTCCTTGAGTTAGGTTGTATTCATTGTTGTGTTGTTGTTAACAATATGATTTGATGCAACTGTTATTCTGCAATATAGAGCAGAGGGTATTAGTTAACAAGGCTATTTGCATTGTTTTTAGGAGTTTTTTTAGTGACTAGGCGTTTACGTATTCATCCGGATAGTCCTCAGCATAGGCTGCTTGCTAAGTTAGCCGATATTATAACCGAAGATGATGTTTTGGTGTTTGCAACAGATTCAGGGTATACCTTGGGGTGTGCGGTTGGTAGTAAAGCTGGCGTTGAAAAAATAAGGCAAATCAGATCACTAGATAAGAACCATCAGTTTACCTTAATGTGTCGTGACTTAAGTGAGATGGCTGTCTATGCCAAAGTTAGTAATCCAGTCTTTAGGTTGTTGCGCGCACATACTCCTGGCCCATATACCTTTATCTTAGATGCAACAAAAGATGTCCCTAAGCGACTGCAGCAGCCTAAGCGAAAAACTATAGGCCTTAGAATTCCAGAAAATCAGGTAGCCCAAGATTTGCTTAGGATCTTAGATAAGCCTTTGTTGACGGTTAGCTTGTACTCAGTTGAGCATGAGGGTGATGATTTGTATACACTTTATGAGCAATTAGATAATTTGAGTTGTGATGTTTCTTTTGTATTAGACTGTGGTGAAATGCCATTATGTCCTACCAGTATCGTTGATTTAACCTCAGGTCATCCGGTTATAGTTCGTGTTGGTTCTGGTGATTTATCTGCTTTTGAGTAGTGGGTTGCTGTGTTATATTGTCATACAGGATTAAAAGCAGAGTTATTGGTTAATGATTGAAGAAGCAGAAATAGAAACAGAAGCTGCAGCAGAAGTTAAAATATTGGGTGAGGCGATCATTGAATTGCCGCAAGATCTCTATATTCCTCCGGGGGCGTTAAAAGTATTTTTAGAGGCATTTGAAGGTCCTCTGGACCTATTATTATACTTAATTAAAAAGCAGCACTTAGATATATTGAATATACCCATTGTAGAAATAACTAGGCAGTATGTTAAATATGTTGATCTGATGCAGGATATGCAAATTGAATTAGCAGCAGAATATTTGGTTATGGCTGCGATGCTAGCAGAAATAAAGTCACGTTTATTGTTGCCTAAGCCTCCAGTTGAAGGGGAGGTAGAGCCGGAAGATCCTAGGGCGGAACTTGTAAGGAGATTGCAAGAATATGAGCGCTTTCAGCAAGCAGCAGTTGCGATCGATGAGTTGCCTAGGGTTGCACGTGATATCTATGTTGCTGAAGTTAAGAAGCCAAAATTAAATACAACAGTTCCTCCGCCTCCGTTGGTGATTGATGATATTTTTAAAGCTTTTGAGACAGTGATGAAGCGCGCTAAATTATATAGTCGTCACCAGGTTGTGCAAGAAACATTATCTGTTAGGGAGAGAATGACTACGATTCTAGATAAGTTATCTAATAGCTCATTTGTTGAGTTTACTAGTTTGTTTGATGTAACGGAAGGTAGGGTTGGTGTTGTGGTTTCATTGATTGCTATTTTAGAACTGGTGCGTCAGAGAGTTCTGAGTTTTGTACAAGCCGACAAATTTGGTCCTATTCATGTTAAGGCAACAACATCTGCTGGAGTAAAATAAAATGTCAGATATAGTAGATAATGCTGCAGTTGATGCTGTAGTTAATAGTAATATAACAACTAACGAGTCAATTGAGTCTGAAGAACTGTCGCTACAAGCAGATATGAATGTTAATCCTAGCATTCTTGAGGCAGCTTTATTTGCATCGGCTGAACCTTTAACTATTGATAAGTTGCGATTATTGTTTGCAGAGTCAGAAAGACCAAGTGCAGCAGAAATAAAATTAGCGCTACAAAAGTTAACATTGCTTTATCAAGATAGAGGCATTGAGCTGGTTGAGGTTGCTAGTGGTTATAGATTTCAGGTTGGCGATGCTTGGTCACCATGGTTGTCGAGACTATGGGAAAAGCGACCTATGCGTTACTCTAGAGCTTTAATGGAAACCTTAGCTTTAGTGGCTTATAGGCAGCCTATTACGCGTGCTGAAATAGAAGATGTTCGTGGTGTTGTGGTTAGCTCTAATATTATACGCACCTTACTTGATCGTAATTGGATTAAAGTCACAGGTACTAAAGATGTTCCTGGCAAGCCATCTTTGTTTGGTACTACAAAAAACTTTTTAGATGATATAAATATGACAGCGTTATCTGATCTGCCAGAGCTTGCGCCACCATCTAATATTGATTCTGTGGAGGATACTTTGGCAGAGCAATTGCATTTGCATCTAGATACTAATAAAGCGTTAGATCAAGCTATAGCGTCAGCGCCCGATACTATTAATCTGGAGCCTGTATCGCATTCATGTGTTGATGATGATATATCTTCGGCGTTGTTGGCCGCAGATGAGTTGTTACAAAAGGCTACAAATAGTGATAGTATGCCTGGCGCTGAAGATGGTACTGGTAATGTCGAAAGTGATGATAAGATAGAACAATCAGATAATGTAGAGCAGGCAGATAATATAGAAGTATAATATATATAAAATAGTAGTCGTCAGTAACCAACAATAATTAACTATAATAAAAAATCATGACAGAAAAAATTCAAAAAGTACTAGCTAGGCAGGGATTTGCATCTAGACGTGAAGCTGAGCGTTGGATTGCGCAAGGTCGTATTAAGGTTAATGGAAATATTGCATCCTTGGGTGATCGCATAGGGCCTAATGATCAGCTGGAGGTTGATGGTAAAAGCGTATCAATGCAGGTTGAACAAGACACGCAGGTGTTATTATACCATAAGCCAACAGGTGAAATCTGCACTCGTGATGATCCGGAGGGTAGGGATACGGTTTTTTCCAGGCTGCCTAAGCTACATCATGCACGTTGGATTAGCGTTGGTAGATTAGATATCAATACATCAGGATTATTGTTATTTACCAATAACGGCGAGCTAGCAAATAAGTTGATGCATCCATCAGCCGCTGTAGAGCGTGAGTATGCTGTTAGGGTAATGGGTAATGTCACTAAAGAGATGGTTCGTCGTATAACAAAAGGTGTGCGTTTAGAGGATGGAGTTGCACGGTTTGAGCATGTAGTTGATTCTGGCGGCAGTGGTAGCAATCATTGGTTTCATGTATTGGTTAAAGAGGGCAGAAACAGATTGGTCCGCAGACTGTGGGAGTCGCAAAATGTGCAAGTTAGTCGGTTGATTCGCGTTCGTTATGGTTCTATTGTATTACCTAAGTCTTTACCTAGAGGCCGTGTCCTGGAACTGTCTAGAGAGGATGTAGCTGGCTTGCAGGATTTGGGTGATAAGACTGGGTAATATATAACTGGATAATAGATAACTGGATATAAAATATGTTTATCAATGCTAGGATGCTTAAAAAATTACTATTATGTTTTGTTTCGCTTTTTGTATTTGCAGGTAGTTTTGCTATGGCGGATGCAGCTGTAGGTGGTAGTGAGGCTGGTCTATCGGGGGCGTCATTGTCACCAGAAGGTTACTGGTTAGTCTCATCTAAGGACCATCATTTGCGTAGCTTAGTTAAGTTAACAGTCAACAGTGATAATAGTCTATCGGGATCATTTGCTGCTATTTTTTACGTTCCAGGTCATGTTTGGGATAATATTTGTCGTGATTGCTTGGGTCAGTTTCATGGTAAAGAATTAACTGGAATGACATTTCTATGGGGTTTAAAACAAAAAAGAACTGATAGTAATTCTTGGTCTAAAGGTAAGGTATTTGCACCGGATTCAAATAAGACTTATGCTGCATCGCTTAGTTTAATAGACAAGGGTAATAAAATACGCTTTACAGGCTGCAAGTTGATTATTTGCAGCTCTAGCAATTGGGAGCGAGTATCTGCAGATAGTGTTCCTGCTTATATAGCTAAAAGTAAGCATGATTTGTCATATTATCCATTTAGTACATCTAGAGTTTAAGTAGGGAAGTGTCTTATGTTAAAAAAAATAATAGTAAGCTGTGTTGCATTATGTTGTGTGGTGTTATTTGGTGCTGCATCATATGCTGCCAATAGTTCATCCCCTGCAGGTAATTGGTTAGCTATAGATGATAAGACTCACAAGCCGCGCGGTGTTGTTACTATTATATCTAAAACTAACGCTAATGGTCAGGTAGAGTTAATTGGTTATTCTAAGTTTGGTTTTTATATTCCAGGTTATACTTGGTCTAAGTATTATACTGGTACTTATAAGCCATTTTATCATAAGCGTTTTGGTCAGTTCCCTATTTTATGGGGGTATGTGTCATCTGGTAACGGTAAGTGGTCTAAAGGGCATATTTTTGATGCGGATCATAGTAAGTTGTATCGTTCTAACTTGCAGTTACTAGATAATGGTAACAAGCTAAAAGTTTCAGGATGTATTGCTTTTATTTGTCGTGGTCAAATTTGGTCAAGGTTAAATAAAGAAGAGTATGATTCTTTACATGCTAAATCACTATTAGATTTACAGGCACACCCATATCCAGACTAAGAATTAAAAAGACTATGATTCTTTACATGCTAAATAATTATTAGATTTGCTGAAACACCAGCATCTAGACAAAGTTTAAAATCTATATTGTTTGTTTTGATTGAGGTTGCTCTGAGTTTGAAGTGGTGTTATCTTGGCGGTCGATTTTAGGCACGTAGCTCAGGGGTAGAGCACCACCTTGACATGGTGGGGGTCGGCGGTTCGAAACCGCCCGTGCCTACCAGTTTAACCTGTTGAAGAATAGCGTTTTATTGTATTAAATAAAGATGCCATTTAGGTGGTTAATTTAATGTTTCATAAATATTCTAATGGTATATCAAACTCTCTTCATCTTTGTTGGTTATCTGAAGAGCGCAGTATATATTGCTGGCCTTTAAGCTCACAAACAAAATAGCTTATTCTATTTGGCTGAGGTGTCGTTTGAGACGGTTAAGTAATAATGAAGGTGAAATATAATAAAACAACTGAATATAGCCTGCTGAAATATATCGAAAATTTACTATCTGGTATTGTGCTTGGAGAAGAGTTGAAAACTTTTGATTCTTCTTCTTGGCTCAGTTAAATTAAAATACATTGTTTATTTATTGCTAGCGAATAAGGCGGGGTTTGTTTTCCCAGCCAAATAAAAAAAATGGCAAGTCTAGTTAATGGTAGCGAATATTATTTGTTTGAAAATAGCGTATGATACTTCCCGCATATAGAACATCCTGAATTATTCGTAAAAAAATTATGACGCTTTTAGTCAAGTAAGGTTGATAAAACCTAATAAGCTAAAAAATATAAATTTTGAACGTCCTGAGAACTTAAAAAAGCATTACTTGATCACCCGTAATTTTGGGTGTTCTAACTGCACTTTACTTTGTGAGCCGTCTCTGGGTGAGCTGCCTCCATCATTTAGAATTTTTGTTCTTTCCATGAAGATGCCTGCTAAAATTCCGATATAACAGGCCTGGCATGAGTCAAATTTTGAGATGATACTCTTGTTGTTTGCTAGTGATATTGGGTCACTAATAAATTGCTTGTTTGTGAGTTTGTTAAAATATCCAATATTACTTTGACGATCTTGAAAGGAGATTTGATATTCACCTGTTTTGCTTTCAAGTAAGTATGATAATGATTCTGCTTGTTTTACGGCAAGCGTTTTACCGAAAATGCTGACCAAAAAGTCTGCAGAATTATTTTCTACCTATCAAGGAGAAAGAGAAAGAGTGGCGAGGAGACTTAATCAAGCCAGCGTAGCGCTGTAAATAAAGCTAATATGAAGAAAAATAGCATAAAAACAGCAAGTATAGATATTGATCCGCCAGTTATCTTATTGATAAATATTGACATTATCATAGACGAAGCTAGTGCCATTGAGCTTACTAACCCAGAAGCAGTGCCAGCCTTATCTGGAAAAATTGAGACGCATTTTGCATTGCAAATAGAAGTCGCAACGTTACCCATACACATTATTGCTGCAGGAATATATATTTGGTAGGCGTTGGTCGCACCTAAATAACCAATTATCCCAAGGACAATGCACCCTATGATATTGATATATAAGCAAGAAATAATAAGGGTTGAAGCTTGAATGTGTAACAACAGTTTTCTTGCTAAGAGGCTGCTTGCAAACAATAATATGGCAATTGGAATATAGAACTGACCAATTTGGCTAGGTTGATAGTTCAGGTCTGAAAATATAAACGGACTCTCTGTAAGATAAGCAAAATAAGTGATGAACTGGGCGCACGTAATAAAGGCATAGGCAAGAAATTTTTTGTTTGAAATAATACTGTAATAAGCGAGGAGGTAACTTCTTATGCCTGGTTTAGCGTTGTTTTCTTTTTGCTTGATTTTGTAGCGAAAATAGATTGCCATAAACATAATGCTTCCAAACAAAGCGCAAAAGCTAAATACAGAAGGCCACCCAAGATTTTCTGTTATTACTCCCCCAATGTAAGGGGAGATCGCAGGTGAAAGGCAAATGACTGAAGTAACAATCAAATAGGCCCTAACACTGTCATTTCCGGTAAATAATAGTGGCAAGCTTGCTCTACCTATAATGCTTAGAGCCCCAGCTGAGACTGCCTGAAGTAATCTGGCGGTGATTAGCCAGTAATATTGATTTGTCATAAATGCTATGCATGACCCTGCCACAAACATAATCGCTAGCCAAAGGGCTATTCGTCGGTAGCTGTATCGGTCTATCACTGGTCCAATGACAAGTTGTGTGGCTGCCATACCTAGCAAATAAATGCTTATAGTGTATTGAGCTTGCGAGATAGTGATATTGAAATGTTTTCCTATTTGAGGCAAGGCAGGTAGATAGATATCTGAGGCAAAATACCCGGTCATTACCATGACAATTAATATCGCTATTTTCCAAAAATTGCTCATTTTTATATCTGATTATTAATATTTAATTGAGCGTAAGATATCATATTTCTAATTTGATCAGTAATAAGTCTATTGGATTTTTCTAAGGTAAGATTTTGTTGATATTTTAATCATACCAATGTTAAGTCTCGGCCCAGTAAGCATGGCACAACCTCAACAAATGATAAATATACAAACATGATCGTGTTTGGCAAGGGGAAAATGGAAAATTATATCTAGCAGGTTGCTAATGGCGTCATGCACTTTCACTTTAATAAGCGCTTTTATTTTGCTAGTGGTGAATCGAAAATACTACTTGTAGTTTTTCATGTCACTATAAAAATGAGATCATGAACCATGAACCATGAACCATGAACCATGAACCATGAACCATGAACCATGAACCATGAAATATAATATCTGCACTTATGTGTTTTCTATCATCACATTCACTGTTCTTGCTACAACAAACGCTTTTTCAACCGATGACCCACCATTTCCTTCAGATTTATTATAGTGAGGGGGTAGGGAGCTCTGGTTCAATTCAAGTTGGTTTAACCGATAGTACAACAAGGACTATTGCCTCCGGCTCTTTTTTCTTCTGCAACTGGGAACTCTCCTGTTAATGCTAATGGGTAATGTCTTTTAGTAAATATATTGTTAGAAATTGATTCTGATTCTGCTGCTGTTTTTTGTTCTGCCACCAATACGGTTGTTACTGCTGTTTGCCGCTTCTTGTGCCCTAAATGCGGTTCGTTCTGCGTCAGTTTTTGATGGTTTGGAGTCATTGAAGGGACAGGAGCCCCAATACGGGAGTTTTTTCAGCCTATAATTGAGATATTTTACATTATTAACTTGATCAAAGTGAATTGTCTAACTAGAATCTTAATTTTTTAGGATGATGTGGTTTTGCCGAACCTTTTTAGCTCTATCAAGCTGACTGATCAACTTTTATTAGATAATCGCATTGTTATGGCGCCAATGACGCGATGTAAAGCTATAAAAAACCTTGTTCCTAATCCGGAAATGGCAGCATATTATGCAAAAAGGGCCGATTCTGCACTAATTATTACCGAGGCTACAATTATTTGCCCAAATGCTCAGGGTTATCCAAATACCCCTGGTATTTTTAAGCAGGAGCAGGTAAACGGTTGGAGTGAAATTACTAGAGCTGTTCATGATAATAATGGAAGAATTTTCTTACAACTGTGGCATGTGGGTAGAGTGTCTCACCCAATGTATTTAGATGGGGAAAAGCCTATTGCGCCATCACCCATTGCGATAGCAGGACGGGTCCCTTATACAAAACTACCATATGAAGCTCCGCGAGCCCTTGAGAGTTGGGAGATTCCTGAATATGTTGATTTATATAGGGAATGCTCAGAAAATGCAATGTCTGCAGGGTTTGATGGAGTTGAGATTCATGCTGGGAACGGTTATCTAATAGATCAATTTTTACACTTTGATACTAATAGGCGTTCCGACTGTTACGGCGGGTCACCAGAAAAAAATTCGCATTTTTTGCTCGAGGTGGTAGAATCTGTCGCCAGAAGTATTGGTTCAAAGAGAGTTGGGGTTCGTTTATCCCCTGAGGCGTACGTACATGGTATAATGCCTCACTCAGAGGATAAAAAGACATTTATTTTTGCATTAAAACAACTAGAAAAATTAAACATAGCTTATGTCCATACATCAATTTTGAATGATCAAGAGTTGGCTAAAGGTTTGGGTGACACTGTGAGTGGATTTGTGAGACAAAATTATTCTGGTAAATTAATTGTTAATGGTGGTTATACCGCTGAAACAGCGGAAAAGAAATTGCAAAACAATGAGGCTGATTTGGTCTCATTTGCGAGAGCATTTTTAGCAAACCCTGACTTAGTAAAGAGACTAAGAGAGAAAAGAAAGTTGGAGCCATATGAATCTTCAATTTTAATGGAGCTTAATTAATTATTGTGAGCTGAAGTTACAACTTATGCTGACTTTTTACAAAATAAAATAACCTGTGAAGTATTTTTATGATACATAAACCATACAAGCTATTAGTACTGCTAGCTATTCTTTGCGCTACTTTTTTGCATCTTTCGTTACTATTTCAGAGTGATTTAGTTGCTATTAGAACTATATATGTTAGTGCTACTATTTTCGTTTATCCGTTCACTTGCATAACGTTAGATATTATTGCTGAGGTGTATGGTTATCGCTTTGCTAAGCAAACTTTATGGGCGACTGTAGTTGCAAATTTAATATTTGGTTTATTGGCTGCGTTGTCGGCTAAGCTGCCTTCTCCAAGCTTTTGGACGCACTATGATAAAGCATATGATTATGCTATGTCGCCAATGTTTAGAACAGTATTTGTTGGTTTGGGTTCAATAATAATTGGCCAATTTATAAATATTTATATTATTACTAAACTAAGAGTTTTAATACAAGGACGTTTTTTTGCATTGAGAAGTATAGCTTCAAGTATGGTAGGAGATACTTTGACAGTTGTTATAGCTTTAACGCTTAATTTCTTAGCTCGTATGCCGGCAGGTAATATTGCTACAATTATTGTGAGTGAGCTTTTATTTATGTATACATTTGCTATCCTCTTGTCATTACCTGCAAACATGTTAACTCATTGGTTAAAGAAAAGTGAGCCAGCGCTAACAGGAGTAGATTTTAATCCATTTATTAAACGAGCGTCTGAACAGAAGTGCTCAAGCACAGAGGGGTGATATTATGACTTTAGGGCCAAAAGCACGGGCGTACATTGAAGAAAGATCTACACAGGAATCTGGAGGTCAGCCAGATTATAGTATTGATGGTATTGGTCAGCTTCGGGAATCGGTTAAAGAACTCTATAAAGGATTATTGGCCGATGTTACGTTACCAGCAGGAATTGAAAGTAAGAAAGTAGCAATCGATACGCTGAACGTTGAGACTACTATTTACCAGCCCTCTGATGCCGATAAGCCGATGCCGGTTATTATATTTCATCCAGGAGGAGGCTTGGCCCTAGATATGGCTGCTGAACATGCGCATATTTGTGCAGAGATGAGTATAGCCGCGGGTGCAGCTGTAGTCTGTATTCAACCACCTTTATCTCCTGAAACTAAGTTCCCAGAAATTCTTGATGCCTCATATAATGCTACGAAGTATTTCTATGAGAATGCTGATAAGTTTCAGTTTGATAGCCAGCTTTTCTTTCTTTCTGGGTACAGTATGGGTGGTACTTTAGCAGCGCTAATTACTAATAGATCAAGAGTAGATAATGATTTGAATATCTCTGGCCAGGTCATTATAAGCGGTGTTCTTGATATCGCCAATCCACCTAAGACTGCCGGGGAAGACTTTATGTTTAACCTTGATAGGCACACGCAATTCATTGACATGTGTTTACCTAAAGATACAACCGTTGAAAGTATTAAGGGTGATGAAAATTACTCCCCTCTTGCTGCGAACTTGGCGGGCTTGCCGCCAACTATATTAATCACTGGGGGAAATGATGCATTACGCGAAGATACGAGAAAGTTTTATAAGGCGCTCAAACAGGCGGGGGTAGATACATCTATGGTTGAGAATCCTTTCGACATACATACTACACTACTGATGCATAACAAAATTGGCGATGGTAGGCATGCTGCAATTTTAGCAGGAGAAGAAATTGCTGACGTGATATCGCAGCCTACAAGTAGTTGTACTTGGTGTTGTTGAGCATGCTGCAATTATAGCAGGCAGGAAAATTGCTACCTTGATACCACAGAAAAGTAGTTTTACTTGTCAAGTGATGTAAAATGAATTCAAAGTAAATTAAGAATAGCGGTGTTGTCGCCTGATGAAATAGCATCAATAAACTTATTAAATTTAGTAAGTATTTCCTGGATGGTCTCACGCTTATACAGTGATGGTTTATAACAAATAGAGCCTTCAAGTGCGCCATCAATTTCTTCAAAGTTCACCAGAATATCAAATAATGCAACATCTATATTGGCTCTATATTTTTCAGCAGTTATATTTGGAAACATAACTAAGTTTTTGCTGTTTTGTAATACCAGCATTATTTTTATTGGAGGAGTTATCTCTCTTGGGACGTATTTTTTAATAATTGTACTATAAGGTAAATTTTGATTTTTTATGGCTAATAAAATTTGATGATTTACATAATAAAGATATTCTGGCAGGGTAACATTTTTATCTAAGATAACACGAATTATTAAGGTGTTAACAAACATTCCAATTATATTTTGTACTTCACTGTTTTCTCTTCCGTTTGAAACGCTGCCAAGTGCAATATCATCTTGATTAGTTAGAGATGAGATTGATATGGATAGCGCAGAAAATAAAGTTGAAAATAAAGTGACGCTATTGGCTGAAGCAACCTTATGTAGTAAAGCAGTTTTTTTAGCATTAATTGTCAGCATAATATGCTCAGTATTCTTGTGTTCGGTAGTTTTCGTGATCGATAGTTCTGACAGACTTATTGATTTGAATGATTTCAAATATTTTTTCCAAAAACAATCTTGATCTTCCCAAAAGTTGTGTTGAAACATGTATTTTTGCTCTTCTGAAAATATAACTTGATTAAAATCAAAGTTAACATCTTTTTCTTTTTTTGGTGCATTATCAATAAAGTCTGTATAAGAAGAAGAAATCTCGTTATTAATAATGCCCCATGACCACCCATCAACAATTATGTGGTGAGAAACAATAAGAAGAATATGTTCTTTAGTGTTTTTTGAAAGTAAAAAAACTCTAAGTAATGGAGGTTTTTCAAGGTTAAAAGGTGTTGTGATCTCACTTGAAATTAAATCTTCAGTTTCTTTTTTTGTGTATGTGGATGTATTAATGAATTTAATAGTAATGTCAGCTTGTTTGCAAATAATTTGTTTTGCCTCACCTTCGAAGTTAATGAATCTTGTTCTAAATGAAGAGTGCTGTTTTACTAGAGTCTTAAAGGCATAAGAAAGAGCATTTTTATTAATTTCTCCATTTAGATTAACTGCGCAATTCTCATTATACAATGCTTTATTTGGCTCTATCTGCTCAATAAACCAGATATTTTCTTGGGAGAAATAAAGAGGGTAGGGGGTATTATAAGTATATTTATCATTAATAACAGGCAAAACTGTCTTGCTTTCTAATGTCATTTTTTTAATTAACTTAGCCATTTTATTAATAGAGGAGTTTTGATATATGTCTAAAAGTGAAATTTTTAGAGAAAACTCTTTGTGAAGGCCGGAGGCTATTTGTACTGCAACTAAAGAATTAATTCCATAGTAAGTAAAAAAATCACTAAATTGGTCTATATTCTTAGTCATAACAAGAGGAGCTAGCAGATTAGCAATCTTTCTTTCTGCCGATGTAAAATTTTTATCGAAAGTTGAAATTACTTTTAAGCCATAAATTTTTTCTTCTAATTTTTTTATATCATAACTATCTTTTGATATAATTATTTGGGCATTATTTTCAACCATTCTCTTAGAGTGGTTGGCGCTATAATTTATATTGCTCAAGGATGAGGTTTTTCTGGTGGGAGCAGTGAACTTAATTTGAGCAAGATTGGAAGAGTTGCACGTAAGTTCTTGAGTGCCTTTTTTACTTGCGGGAAGTGAGTTTATAAAATCTATTGCAGGTAAGTTTCTTGTTGTTGTGCAAAACTCAATAACAACTTCATTGCAATTATTAGATATTGCTATTTTAGCTATATATTTTATTACTGTATGCTCTATTCCTTTTCCTAGTACTCTGCAGCTCAAGGCTAAGTTTCTTAAAATTAATTTTTTAGGTGATATCGTAAAAAGCAATAAGCCAACAATACCATAGTTGCCAAATCGATCTGCCACTCTTACTGTGGACACTTTGCAGGAGTCATCCGCTATCATATTAAGAGCATCTATTTTCGTGAACTTATTGTCATTAAAATTGAATTGGTTGATTCTAAAGCTTAATTGTGAAATTCGAGTTGCAGTATCTGCTTTTGCTTCCTCAATATGTACTTTAATATTAAGAGTGTTTATGAACTCTATCAGAGTAGTATATTTTTGCTCTGAAAATTTTCTGGCAATTTGATCTTTATATAGGCTTGATCTATTTATGTCAGTAAGCGTTACTTCGCCTCCATCAAATGCCCATACGTTATTTAGTATATTAGGCCAGTTCTTTTCGGTGGGCAGTTGTATTGTTAGAACTTGAGGAAGGTTTTGTTGTATTTCAGCGCACTCTACAGGGTTGTCGTCAATAAAAATAAAGCTATCTAGACTAAGTTCTAACAAATCAGATAGTTCTTTTATGTTCTCTGATTTGCTTTTCCAGTTAATCCTGTAAGCAGTAATAATCTCCATGTTAAGAGGCATGTTTTTGTTATGCTCTAGTACTGCTAACACATCAGACTCTACATTTTTGCTACATAAACAGAGCAGCATGCCATTTTGCACTTGGTCTTTAAGGAAATTCTGCAAGAAATAGTGGTTGTCTTTTAGTTTAATATTTTCTGCGCCAATCTCAGAGCAGACGCCAGACCATAGAGTGTTATCACAGTCTGTTATTATTACTTTATACGGCTTCCTATATATAGCGTAAAATTTTTGCATAAAAGCTTTTGCAAGCACGGTAAATCCGTGTTGTGTATAAGGTATGCAAGCTAACTCATCAGATATGTGGTCAAAAAATAAATGGTCACTTCCTTTGTTGCTTAAATCATTTGGAGTAATAATATTAAGCCGATCGATGGACGAACATTTTTCGGCCAAAATATTTTGCAAGCTGGTATCTGTAGATTTTTCAGGACAAATGAATAGAAAGTTTTGTGATGAGCTGGTCTCTGTTATTTGTTTAAGCATTAAGCTGAATTCTAAAATATTTTTATTTAGAATATCTACGTCTTTTTTGTTTCCAACGCTGTAAAAGTCAGAGTTTCTCACAAGTATTAGATTAATATTATTTTTTTTATCAAGATCGTGTTGCTTAATGCTTAATAGGCTTTGTATGAGTTGTCCATATGGATCAATTGAAATTTGAATGCCGTACCCAAACAATTTTATAAAATAATTTAAGGGTTGTGCTATAGGGTCTGCTGTAAATGAAGATATAATTCTGCAATATCTAATCATTTTTTTTCTCTTGATAAAGTTTAGTCACCATATTTGTAAAATCGTATAAAGTTGAATGTTCAAGAAGCACATCGGGAGATACATTAACTTCTAGTTGTAGTTTTATGTTATAACAAACTTGGATGGCAAATAGGGAGTCCCCGCCGATATCAAAAAAATCAGAATCATTTCCTGTTATTTTTACACCTAATAATTCGCTCCAAATTTTGCGTATTTGTTCAATAATTGGCTCGTTTTTTTGTGTGATCTTTTCTTCGCTATGGCCTTGAGATTCTTTGTTGTTAATGTGATTGAAATAGTTAGGGTCTTTAGATATAAATACTATAGGGTTAGGCTTTTGAAGCACACTTTCAAATACAGCCATACCTTCTAGATTAGTAAGTCCTTGTTGCTTGTTGTTGTATGTACTATTAAATCTCTTTAGATAAAATTTATCTGCTGATGCTATCAAACTACCGTCTAGATTAATTAATTTTATATTTGCAATACAAAGGCCTGCCTCTTCATTTATATTACAGATCTCAACCAATGAATAGAATGTTCCAGGAGTGGAGCTATGGACAATCAATTCTTCGATGTGAAATGGTAAATGTTGCTTTGAAAGAAACTGCGAATGATAGCTTAAGCTTATATCTAGTAGCGAAGGGTGTAGTGTGTAATCAGAGAGTTCATGAAGGTATTCTTGCGGTAAAGAAAGTTTGGCAAGATAAAATCTATCATTCTTCTTGATCCAATCTATACAGTTCCAATGGTTTCCTAATGTTAAGTTAGACTCAAATAAATGGTTTGACTTACTATAATCCGGCTCAGCTAACATTGTTTCAATAATGTCTGAAAATTCCGATGGTTTCTTATCCTTTGTTCTTGATATGTATGCTTCTGAGGTGGCAACATTATTTTCATTTCCATCTTCAGCTATATATATTTCAAATTTATTGCTGTTGTTTGAGTCTCTGTAGATATTTATATTTGATTTTATTATAGAATATATTTTTCCTAATTCTAAGAATGAAAAATTATTAATTTGAATTTTGCTTTCTAAATGGTTAGCGCTTTCTTTTAGGGTGTCATGTAATATTGATATTAATAATGTACCTGGCGCCGTCATTATGTCGTCTACAGAATGTTCCTCAAAAAAAGGCGTGGCCGATGAGCTCTTTATGGCTTTGATTAACTTTAGTTTATTGATTTTTTTTGTTTTAATCTGTAAGTTAGCGCGAGCTTTCATGCCAGCATCTAGCCATGCATCCCATGCAATTGCAATAATAGGGAATGATGAAAAGCTTGAATCCTTGTGTTTTTCAGCAAGTGCCAACATATATGAGTTTGCTGATATATAGTCTATTGCTCCAGCATTACCTGACACAGTGTTTAATGCCGAGCATAAAACAAAGAAATCAGGAGCATTGTGATTGAAGTATTCTAATAATATTTCAGTACCATAAACTTTAGCATTGATCATGTCTTCAATGTCTCTTGCTTCTTTGTTTTTTAGTGTTCCGCTAGGCGATATTGCTGCGGCATGAATAACACCATTAATATGCTCGGAGCTATTCAGAATCAAATGCATTTCTTTTGCGTTAGCTACGTCAGCAGAAAATATAGATAGACTCTTTGCTTCATCATTTATTTTAATTAATTTTTTTACTTTTTCCTGCTCTGTAGAGCTAAGCAAATCATCATTAACTATATCATCCCAGTTATTTTTATCTGGGACTGAAGTTCTTGATATTAAGATTAGATTTGCTTGATAGTTCTTTGCTAGATAGTCAGCAAGTTCTAGGCCAATTCCGCCAAGCCCTCCAGTGATCAAATAAGTCCCTTGGTGCCTGATTTGAATTGAGGAAATGTGATGGGGAGATTGCTGCCTGTAGAAATGATGTAAGCGCTTGTTGCCAGCTAATCTAATCATTGTTTCTGGTGTTTCAAGTTGGCATTCACAAAAAACTTGTTTGGATATATTTTCTAGCTCGTTGTCAAATTCAATTTCTATATACTTTGTTGTTAAGGTAGGGATTTCAAGCGGCATTGATAAGGTTAGGCCTGCCAATGTTGCATTAATAGGATTGCCATTGTCCGTAATAGCTATTAATTTTATTTTAAAATCATATTCTTTTTTCTCCAGTATTTTGCCAATAGCGATTAGATCATAAAAATTCTTCTTAAGAAGTAAGCTTGTTTTTGTTTGATTGGAGCATAGGCTTGATGCATGTAAAACTAATACATTGTTCTTATGTGATACTGAGCTTAATGTTTCTTCCCACTGCATTTCTTTGCTATTAATCCAGCAGTCAATCGACTGATTGTCGTTTTCAATTATTATGGGTGGTTCTATAACTATTATGTCATTATATTTAGCCTTGTATTTGATAACTAGGCTGTCTGAAAATCCACTGTTGTCTTTTAGTATTATTAAAGCATCAATGTTTTGTTCTTTATCATTTATTGATTCTGATGTTTCAGTCCACTCCCTTGTATACATTAATGATTCTACCTTCATTAATTCCTTTTTATTTGTAGATTTCACGGGTAGTTCTTTTGATAAAAACAAGTTAGGCTCAATTATATGCGGTCTTCTAGAAAATGGATAAGTTGGAATAGGGGTGCGCTGTTTTCTTTCTGTGCTGTAAAGTAACAACCAGTTGATATCTTTTCCATTAACCCAGAGCATGGCAATTGTATGAACTAGGTGGCTCTTATCATTATTGGTGGGTATTGCAAGGATTCGTGTTTTTTTACCTGATTGGTTTGCTATCTGGCTAATGAGCTGAGAGGCTTTGTTTTTCAATCCTAGCTCAATGTAGATGCTATTATCTTCAAGTGTGGTTAGAATTTTTTTAACAAACAAGTCTGTATGCTCAAGTTTTTTCTTCCAATAGTTTAATGTTCTGGCCTCAGGCAGTAAAAGGTGCTGCTTGTTGCTGCTATGGTTAAGTTTAATTTCTGTTAGTGTTTCAGTATAGGTTTTTACAAATTTCAATGAACTTTCAGTAAAAAATATAGATGGATTTGTATCAATTGTACTGAAGACATCATTCTTTTCTAACTCGGATTTTAAACTAATAATGGATTTTTTTGATCCGGATATAATGCAGCGGTGTTGTGTTTCTATGCTGGAGAATCTAAGTTTTTGATCGGTTTTTTTTACTATATCATCGATTTCTTCTTTTTTTGCTAAAGCTATAAGTGAGCATCTATCTTGGTTGTAGCAAGATAAAAGGTAAGTGATTGTAATATGTAGAGTACTCTCAATGCTAAGTATTTCGGAGATAGCTAATGCAGCATATTCAGCTATGCCATAACCAATGATTTTATCTGGTATGACATTAAAGGATTCATATAGCTTTGCTAATGCAATATTGTAGGCTATTAGCTGTAAGTGTTGCTGTAGATAGTTTTTGACTTCATTGGTTTTATCAGCCAAGTTTGTTTTTATCAGAGATGTTATTTTTTTGTATTCAATTTTGAATAATGGAAAATCATCAGATATTTTTTTTATTTTAGATGCATGATTATTTGTTATTTCATCGCTTAGTACAAATATAATTTTTCCTGAAGAGAATGCACATTCTCCTTTTATTTCTTGATCTTGTCTTGAGTAATATAAGTGGTCTTTTATTTGATCAATGCTCGTTCCTAGAATGCATGTTCTTTTTTGAAACTCTTGCCTTCCTTGCTGTAAAGTGTATGCGATATTTGTAAGATTTATAGTATCTGATTTCTTTGTAAATAGATGCTTTGTGATCTTGTTTTTGTATCTTGTGAGCTCATCGTCAGTTCTAGCTGATATGGGTAGTATCTTTAGGATTGACTGTTTCTCTGGTGCTTCTTGTTTTTTATCTGTGTAAGCTTCTAATATTACATGTGCATTAGTGCCTCCTACTCCAAAAGAGCTAACTCCTGCTCGATAAAGATTATTAGCTTGCTGCCATTTATGGCTGGTTTTAGCTACGGCTAAATTCTTATCAAATGCTAAGTTTGGGTTTGGTGGATTGGCGTGTAGGCTGGCAGGAATTGTTTTATTCTTAAGAGCCAAGACGGTTTTAATAAACCCTGCCATGCCTGCTGCCACATCAAGATGCCCAATATTTGTCTTAACTGAGCCAATAATACAGGAAGATCTGTCAGAGCTAACCGAAAGGTATTCTTGTAATGCTTTAACCTCTATTTCATCACCCAGTAGGGTTCCTGTTCCATGAGCTTCAATATAAGAGACGGTGTTTGGATCAATATCTGCTTGCTTAGCTGCTGCACGTAGTACAGCAATCTGCCCATCGATACTAGGTGCAGTAAAACCAATTTTGTTTGAACCATCATTATTGGTTGCATACCCTTTTATTGTTGCATAAATATGGTCGTTATCAGCAATGGCATCAGAGAGTCTCTTCAGTATAATGACGCCACCACCATTTCCTGGAACCACTCCGCTCGCTTCATCGGAGAAAGCTTTGCAATGACCGTCTTTAGAATAAATCATGCCCTCGCGATATAAGTAGCTTGATTGTAGTGGAAATGTTATTGATACTGCACCAGCAATGGCCATGTCACATTTGTTGCTTAATAAGTCATTGCATGCATTTGCAATGACTACAAGAGAGCTTGAGCAAGCTGTTTGTATATTGATCGCTGGGCCATTAAAGTTAAATTTGTAGGCAATTAAAGTGGCTAAAAAATCTTTTGCATTGTTGATTAATACTTCATATTCAACTGAATCATCTTGAAACTCACTGTTTTTACTTATATTTTTATTATAATAATTTGCTTGAGTGCTTGAGGATGCGTAAACACCAACTGTATCCTTGATTTTTTTAGGGTTATATCCTGCGTTTTCGCAGGCTTCCCAAACACACTCTAGCAAGAGTCTAAACTGAGGGTCCATTATTTGTGCTGTTCTTGGGGTTATCTTGAAAAAATCAGCATCAAAATATTCAGCATTTGTTAAGTAGCCTTTCGCTAGAATATGATTGTGACTTTTTGTTTTTAAATTATCAAAAAATGAAATTGATTCGACGCCATTTTTTAGGTTATTCCAAAACTCATCTATATTTTTTGCTCCCGGAAAATGGCCGGCCATGCCAATGACAGCAATTTCAGATTTATCATTCATGCTTAATTAACCTCAGGTATTAGTTTTTTTATGAGAGACGCTATCTTATTTAAGTTGTTTTCTTTTAACATGTTTTCATGGTTTCCATTGACAAAGTGAGAGTCTAGATTGTTGATATATTTACCCCATGTTTCTGATAGTGATTTAGCGGGAGTGTAGTCAGGGGTGGGTTCTTTGGCGATTAGAAGTGATGTGTTTACGTTGAGATTACCTGGCTTGTATTGCATAAGGAGATCCATTCTTTGCCATAAGGTAGCAACCCAGTTGTCCATGTTAAATTTTGTAACGGAAAGCATATCAGGATTTATCTGCTTGAATTGGCGTAGCATTATTTTTTTAAATGAGTTTTTGAGCATTATATCTATTGGTATGTCGACCCAGCTATCTAATAAAATTAGCTTATTAATTTTATATTTTATAGCAATAAGTTGTGTTGCCATTTCAAAGGCTATTGTTCCACCAGATGAATGACCAATTAATATTAGCTCGTTAGAGTCAGTGTGCTCTCTTATTCTTTCATTATAAAATTTGGCTTGTTCTTCTAATGATTTGTATAGTCTAACGGATCCGCTTAAGAAGTTTTCTTGAATTCCAATGATTTTATTTTTAACATTAAGATGAGTGGCTAATTTTTTATAAGAAAATATAGTTCCGCCAAGCGGGTGTACAAAAACAATAACGGGTTTGTTTTTTTCTGAGTTTAACGAGGTTATAATAGAGTTATCTTGAATGGAAAGTGTTTTTTTTATGCTATCAACTTGGGCATAGAATAAATATTGGTTATCAGTGCTAGTCGGCAAGGAGGTTAGCATAAATTTCTTGTTAATAGCATCTTTCAGGGCGGAAAATAAAAACTCATCACCGCCTAGTTTTAGAAAGTTACTATTGAAAGTGATTTCAACTTCTCCTAATAGTGAGAGCCATATCTCATAAAGCATGCAGTGTATTTTATCTTCTGTGATCATGATGTTACTTCCCGCATAAAATTCGCAAAGCTTTTGATATTGGGGTATCGGAGTAAATCAGTCATGTTGATATTTCTGTTAAGACTTCTTTGCAAATGATACTGAAGCTTTATTAATAATAAAGAGTCGCCTCCAGCATCAAAAAAATTATCTGTTGGATCTATCTCATTAGTGCCAAGAACAGTTCTCCAGCCTGCTAGAATTGTATTTTCTACTGATAAGTTTTTTAAGTTTGATAATTTATTTTTTGGTATACTTAATGTTTCCATTAGCATGGCGTAATCTATTTTATTGTTTGCAGTAAGTGGAAATTGTTTTTGCACAACAAATCTAGTGGGTATCATAAAGCTAGGTAGTTTTTCTCTAATATTAAGCTTAATGCTTTCTATATTTAATTCTTCCATGCTGTTTTTTAAAAATGCAACAAGCCGCTTGTCGTCACCGGCAGTGTTAAAGTATTGGACAACTGCATCTTCTACGCCTGGTAGTGACATAAGAAGAATTTCAACCTCACTACAATTTACTCTGAAGCCTCTTATCTTGGTTTGCTGATCATGTCTGCCAATAAAAATTAAGCCATTTTCTGTTTTTCTAACAAAATCTCCTGTTTTGAACCAGCGTTTCCCTTCTGAAATAAAGAAAGATTTTTTGTTAAGCTCTGGTTGATTGAAGTAGTTTGCTGCCAAAGCTAAGCCGCCAATGCAAAGCTCTCCCTCCGTGCTCTCTGTTAAGCTTGGCTTGTCACTGTCATTAGCTATGGTGATTTCAACTCCGTCTAACTCGGTGCCAATGAAAGAAAGCGGGGAGCGTGTCATGTCTTGAGTTAGTTTAATTGATGTGACGTGTATGGTGCCTTCTGTGATGCCATACATATTATATACATCGGCTTGATTTGATATTGGTAGTTTAAACCAGTTTTTTGCTTTTATAGCGTGAAAAATATCACCGCCTAATATAATTAGGCGTAGCTTTAAGTTTTTGTTGTCTCTTTCAAGTTCTGTTATTAAATAGTAATACACTGAAGGAGTTAAATTTATAATTGTTATGTCGTTTTGACATAAAAAGTCGAGGTAGTCCTGTATGGAGTTCTTGATTCCTTCATTAGCTATAACTAAAGTGGCTCCGTTAAAGAGCGCTGAATAAATTTCCCAGACAGAAAAATCAAAAGAAATTGAATGAAATAAAGGAATGCTATCTTGTGAGCTAATATGATAGATGCGTTGAGTTGATAGCATTAGATTCAGGATGTTTTTTTGAGGAATCACGACGCCCTTAGGTGCTCCTGTTGATCCTGATGTATAAATGATGTAGGCATCATTTTCTAAAGAAGTTTTCGGCAAAAAAATATTGTTGATAGTTACTTTTTCTAGCTCATCAAAATTGATAATTTGGTTGTTATTAAAAATTTCTCTCTCTTTTTGGCTAGTGTTAGTTAAAATAAATTCAATTTTTGCATCAGCCATGATTCCTGAAAGATACTCGTCAGGATGTGTGATGTTTATAGGTATGTAAGGGATTCCTAGTTTTAAGCAAGCTAATGTCGATACAACAAACTCTTGAGATGGTGGTAGCGCTATTGCAATTGCTTTAGTAGCTGATAGGTTACAATTTATTGCTATTAAGGCAGTTAATTTATCTACTTTTTCTTGTAATTCTATGTATGAAATTGTTTTGTTATTTTCAATAATAGCAGGGTGCAGGGGATTTCTGTTTACTTGATTTAGGAAAAGATCATATATTGAGTTCAATTTAGTTGTTTCGCTCATGTTTACCCTTGTCTGCATTGTTCTTTAATTCACTATTGAGGTGATACCACCATCAATAATAAAACAGCTGCCTGTCATATATGATGATTCATCGCTTGCTAAGTATAGAGCTGCTTGTGCTATTTCTTTTGAATCAGCAAAGCGTTTTAAAGGAATTTTATTCAGATAATTTTTATTTTCATCATCCTCAAGGAATTTTTCAAATGTTTTAGTCAGTACTGGGCCTGGACATAGTGCATTGAAACGAATATTATTTTTCGCATAATTTGCTGCTAAATCACGGGTTAATGCAATAACCGCTCCTTTGCTAGCAGAGTATGCCATCTTTACACTTGTAGATAGTCCTTGCAAGGCTACGTAAGAGGCAATATTAATGACTGAGCAATTTTTGCTGCGTAACAGTAGGGGGAGTGCGTACTTGCAAGTCATATATATGCTTTTTGCATTCACTTGCATTGTCATATCCCAGATATTCTCATCAAGCTCCTGTACGTCACCATCTTTGGGGTGCATAATGCCTGCATTGTTAAATAAGATATCAAGTTTACCATACGTTTTTTCTGTTATATCAATCATGCGCTGGCAATCCTGTGTTTGACCTATGTGTACATTCACATAAATTGCCTCTCCGCCGAATGCTTTAATTTGATCAACGGTTTCCTCGCCATCTATTCCATTTATATCAGCTACAACAACTGATGCACCATGGCTAGCAAATAATAAAGCAGTAGCTTCGCCAATCCCGTTTGATGCACCAGTTATAAGAGCAGTTTTACCTACTAGTTTCTTGTCGTTCATTTTTATATACTCTTAATTGATTTGATTATGTTGAGTTTTTTTTATTTAATTACTTTCTTTAGTATTGTTGCTAATTTCACGAAGAAGAGCTTCTTTTCTGACTTTTTCAATTAATGTTTGTTCGTTGGCAGTGGTCAGTCCGATCATATGTGCTTCTTCTTGGGTTAGTTCCTTCAAAATGTCTTTGTTTCTTGAAATTTCATCAGCTGTTACTGATGTTAATCCTGGCTCGCCTTTTTTGTGTAGCGCGAATAGTACTTGGTCATTTTTTTTAGAAAGTGTTTTTGCTAATATTTTATATTTAGGGCTATTGATTCCTAAGTATCCAAGGTAGGTTAGGGTACGGATATCTGTTGGAGAAAAGCAATTAACAAGCTTGTCATCAGCTAGAAGAGTTTCAGGCTCCATTTCAAAAGTTATTCTTTTCCCAATTATTTGAATAGTTACAACAGGTTTATCTTTATTACTTGTTTCAATGTCTACAACACGATAGCAAGGTTTATAAGTATTTACTTGCACAATAGTTTTGGAGTGATTAAAGCTGTTTCTAAAGAAATCAAGAATAGATTTACAAGTTTTTATCATGATAGCTCCTTATTTTGCATCAACATAGCAGTGTCGAAATTCAACTAAAGAGGCTAATATTTTATCATCACCTCCTAGCAGCCGCATTTGAAAAGTCTTTAGATCAGGGCTTAATGGTTTCAGGTAACTGTGATCACCGTCAATTAGTAGTTGCCTAAATAAGTAGGTGTCACTATCAGCAATATGTGCAAGCACATGGGTGCGGTCTTTTGATGGTTTGTCACGATCAAATATAAGGACAGCACCTTGAGGAAAAAATGGCTCCATGGAAGTATCGATCATACTTAAGGCAAAAATATTACCCCCTAGTGTTGGCGAGCAAAAAATGTTTTCTTTAATTTTGCAACTTGTGGGTTCTTTGATAAAAGCAGATATGTTTTCCCACGAAATCAGTGGTGCTTGTTTTGCATTTTCATTTTTGACTAAGAGTGAATTGGGACTGTTAGGTGGTTGCGGTAAATCTTGCGTTCCATTTAGTTGTTCCACGCTAATATTAAAAAAATCAGCAATGGGCTTAACAGTTGATATGTGAGGGTTAGGAGATTTACCAGATAAAATACGATGCAGGGTTGGCTGTGGAACGTTAGTTTTTCTAGCCAGTTCAGTTGCACGAATTTTCTTCTCGAAAAGTAATTTCTCTAGAATGTTCCCAATATTGCTCATTAAGTATGGCGCTCTCACTTATTTTGCTAAGAATAATACATAGATACTGATTATTATTCAAATTTTATCAATATATTCATAATTGAAAAGACTAAATGAATAATCTATTCATTATTTGTTGACTTTTGGAAATATTATGAATATATTATCCACAAGTTGGGCGGCCAAAAGATTTTAGGGCAGTTGCTGAAGGCGCATGGCTTGAGTATTTTGATGAATTATCAATAAAAGCGTCAGTTGCCAGGTTTAAATAAAATAGTGCGTTTCATTTTTGGTGAATGTAGGGATTAAACCAGAAAGGCTAAAACTTGGACATAAGTAAATATAGTTATAAAAATACCATTTTGGAGAAATTGGATCATGAGTAGAAAAATAAAAACGGTTTATATGGTTTGCTTTGATTGCACTGCTTACTCAGTTGTTAAGTTTCTTCAAAATACAGATGGATTATTTTGGCTACTAGTTGCAGGTCAATAATATAGGGAGCAAAGAACATGAAAAATAAGATTGCGCTAGTTACCGGTGGAACTCGTGGTATTGGTAATTCCATTAGTGAAAAATTGTTAGAAGAAGGGGCTTTTGTCATTGCGGTCTCAAAAAACAAAAAAATAAATAAAGAGTGGGTTGTATCACAGAAAAAATTGGGTTTCGACAAAGTGGATGCTTATACATGTAACGTTGCTGATTACGATGATTGTCAGACAGTAGTTGCTGACATTAAAAATAAATATGGAAAAGTAGATATTTTAATTAATAACGCTGGTGTTACTCGTGATTCTCTCTTTAATAAAATGGATAAAATCAGTTGGGATGCGGTAATGCAAACTAATTTAGGTGGAGTTTTTAATATCACTCGCCCTGTTATTGAGCTCATGCTAGATAATCGTTATGGACGCATTGTGAATATATCATCAGTAAATGGGCAGAGAGGGCAATCTGGTCAAGCAAATTATGCGGCAGCCAAGGCAGGTATATATGGGTTTACAACATCGTTGGCTCGTGAAACAGCGCGCAAGAATATTACTGTTAACACAGTATCTCCTGGATATATTGCTACAGAAATGGTGATGAATATGCCTGAAAAGATTCGACGGGGAATTGTTTCGCAAGTGCCAGTAGGCCGTTTAGGAACTACAAAAGAGATTGCTGATTTAGTTGTTTTTCTAACAAAAGAAAATTCTGGCTACATCACTGGCGCAGACTTCTCAATTAACGGAGGACTGCATATGTCTTAGCTAAATGCATCCAGATTTTATAGATAAAAGTAAATTTAATTTAAAAAGATATAGGAAAATAGTATGAACATAGCCGGTAAAAGCAATCAAGTACAGAAGACTATAAGTGCCAATATTAGAGAGTACACACATAAAAATCACGATGAAGAAATATTTATTTTGGGCATGACCATTATTGATAATAACAAGGTTATTGTTAAGTGCTCATTTGAAAATAATCATAAACATTACAGTGATGTTGTAAATTTTCCGCAGCTTTTAAACCCAATGGTTTTATTAGAAAGTTGTCGTCAGGCAGAAACCTATGTTGCTCACCAGCTGTTTTCTGTTGATGAATCTACAAAATTTATTCTGAATAGTTGGAGTTTAAATATTGTAAAAGAGAATTACCTAAAGTTTCATGGTAACTCTTATCGCTCTTTTGATATATGTGTAGAAACTAGTCAGCCATCAAGTATTAGGACAAGACTTAGAAAAAATAAGTATTACTTCACTGTTAAGGTGGATGAGGTAATTATCGCGAAAGCTGAATTTGATGTGGGATATATCAATGATTGTTTTTATTCAATTATGCGAGGCAAAGCTTCTAGCTGTAATAATGTATGTAACATACCTAGATTATCTCCAGCTTTGGTTGGGTATCTGTCTGCATACAATACTATGTTATCAAATTTTGAAAAATACGATGGGCGGTATCAAGCGCTTATCAATGTGAATTTATCAAATGTCACGTATAACGATCATGCTCAAGATCATATTACGGGGATGAATATAGTAGAAGCTGCGAAACAGTTTAGTTTTTGTTATTTGTCTAAAGTCTTAGAGCTAAATAATAATAAATATCAAATGAGCTTTATTGAAGCAGAATATTATTCGTATGTTGAATTATCTAGTCACGCTTATGTGAGCATGAAAGAAGTAACTAAATTTAATAATCATGATTATAAATTTGTTTTACATATTATTCAGGACGAAAATATCAAAGCTAAATGTGAAATTTTCTTAACGAGTTTATAAGGAAAAAATATTTAATTTTTAACTAAAAGGTGGTCATATTATGTTTGGTAGTAATAGTTTATTTTCACAAATTCCGACTAGTAATAAACGTCAGCTAGGAAGAAATGGACCCATAGTATCTTTGATGGGATTAGGTTGTATGGGGATGTCTGAATTTTATGGTTCCGTAAATTTGCATGATTGCATAGCAACTTTAGATAGGGCCTTAGAACTAGGGTGTAATTTTTTCGATACTGCCAGTATATATGGATTAGGACACAATGAGAGATTGCTCGGTACGGTTTTATCAAGAGTCCCTAGGGAGAGATATGTTATTGCGACCAAATGCGGTGTTAAAAGAGATCCAAGCGATTTAAGTAAACGAATTGTAGATAACAGTCCTGAGCATATTAGAACAAGCTGCAGAGATAGTTTAATGTGCCTAGGGCTTGATTATATAGATTTATATTATCTGCATCGTATCGAAAACAATGGAGAAGATATTGAAACCAGCATGAGTGTTATGGCTGAGTTATTAGCAGAGGGAAAAATTCGTTACGTGGGTCTTTCAGAAGCGAGTAAAGAAACGATAGAGCGAGCAAATAGCGCTTTAATTGAATTTACTAAAGGAGACCATCAATTATCTGCTGTACAAACTGAGTATTCTTTGATGAGTCGTACGCCAGAAATTGATGGAACAATGCAGGTGTGTCGTGATCTAGGAATAGCCTTTATTCCGTATTCGCCACTTGGTCGTCAATATCTTACTGCTTTAGACAAAGTATCTGATAGCTATGATGCCAGTGATTGTAGAAGAAACTTCCCTCGATTTAATAGAGAAAATATGGAGCAGAACCAAGGGATTGTTCGGAATATTGTAGCGATGGCAGAGGAAAAAGAATGTACACCGGCCCAGCTTTGCTTGGCATGGGTTCTATCCAAAGGAGACAACGTTATTCCGATTCCAGGCACGAGGCATGTTAGGTATTTAGAACAGAACTTATTAGCAGCTGATGTTAGGTTGACCGTTGAAGAGTTAAATAGATTAGATGCAATAGCTCCCGTGGGCGCATTTTCAGGTACAAGATATTCTGCGGAATTAATGCAGGCTAATAGTTTAAAAAGTGACGGGGAGGTTCTTGCAGCAAGTGCAGGAATGTAATTTAAATAATTTTCAATCTGTAATAAAAAGATTAATTTTAAAGAGGGTTTTGACATGAGAAATATAGAACAACATATTATTGAAATTTTAGTGGATAAGTTTGGCATAGAAAAAAATCAAGTCACAGTGAATGATGAGCTTCTTAATTTTGGAATGGACTCTATAGCAATCATTGAGCTGAAATTCGAACTTTTAAAAAAATTTGAACTTGAGCAAGAAGATCTAAATATTTATGAGGATGACTCAATTAATGTATTGCTAAATAAAATAGGCCCACTTATAGAGGAGAAAAAATATGCCTAATAAAAAGCGAGTTGTTATTAGTGGGCTTGGTATTATCAGCTCAGCTGGAGATTCTATACAAGATAATTGGGAGAATTTAACTCAAGGTAATGTGATGGTTAAGCAGGATCCTAGACTAGAAGGATTGCAAGTTGATTTTTGTTGTCCGATAGAAGGGTTTCCAACCTCAAAACAAATTGATAAGTCTCTTGCGTGGAGAATAGATAGGTTTATCCAATTTGCTTTGTATGCAGCTAAGCAAGCTGTCGCAGATGCTGATTTAGATTTTTCTACTTTGAATAAGAAGCGGGTTGGTATTGTTTTAGGAAATTCTTTAGCTGGCGTAACCATGTTAGAGAGTACTTATAGTAAGCTTCATATGGAAAGCGAGCAGCCTGTTAGCGCCTCTTTAATACCAGGCGCCATGGGTAATATGGCTGTTGGTCAGATAGCGCTTCAATTTGGCATTACTGGGCCTTCTTTATTAATTGGAACAGCGTGTGCTTCTGGCGCCGATGCTATTGGATTAGCAAAGAAAATGCTTGAGAATGATGAGTGTGATATTGTGCTAGCAGGCGCAAGCGAAGCGCCCATCACAAAATTAATTGTATCTTCGTTTGCATCGTTGGGAGCGCTATCAACAAATCCTAATCCTTCAGAGGCTTCTAGACCGTTTGATGAAGACCGATCTGGGTTTGTTATATCAGAAGGAGCTGGCATTTTGGTTCTTGAACAAGAATCTCATGCCACTGAGAGAGGTGCTGAAATTTATGCCGCTGTCACTGGTTATGGTTCGTCCAATGATGCTTTTCATGTGACTTCACCTCATAAAGATGGCGTCGGTTTAAAGTCTTCAATGCAACAGGCATTGGCAGATGCGCAGCTCTCACCTAATGATATTGAGGCTATTAATGCGCATGGGACCTCAACAGTATTAAATGATAGAACTGAGAGCGCTGCTATTTTTGATGTTTTTGGAAAAAATCCACTTGTCACATCCACAAAAGGCGTGACAGGTCATTGTTTAGCAGCAGCTGGGGCAATAGAAGCAATATATTCAGTGCTTAGTATAAAAAACAACATTGTGCCACCAGTTGCTGGCCTTAAAAAATTAGATAAAAGCATTAATGTCTCAATTGCACATTCAAAAATAAATGAGCTTAAAATTAATTCTGTTTTAAGTAACTCTCTTGGTTTCGGTGGGCAAAATGCCTCACTTATTTTTAGTCGATATAATTAACATAAAGGTGATATATGAAAAAATTAAATAAAATTAAACTGTTTGCGATCGATAGTGATGGTGTTCTTCTAAATGACACTTATAGCCCGGTGATTAAAAGATTTGTTGAAATGCATGGGGGAAAATATGACGCTCATATTGAACGCCATGTGTGGGGTTCTCCACAAATTACTGCAGGTCATAATATGGCTTTAGCTTGTAAACTTCCCTGGTCCGGTGAAAAAACAATCGCAGAATTTTTTAAAGTACGAGAAAGTTATTTGACAGAGCATGCTGTTAAGGTTCTTCCTAATATAAGAAGAACGTTGGAAATGTTACATGCTACTGGTGCGAAACTTGTCTGTTATGGTGGAAGAAATAAAGAGTATAGCTTTGATAAATTTCTTTCTGAATATGCTCAATATTTTGGTTTAGATATTCCCTATGTTGATATCAATAATTTTAGGCCAGGTGTTAATGAGATAGTAAAAGACTATTTTGATCTCGAATATGATGAAGTGGTATTTATTGATGATATAAATAGGGTTGCAGAAGTTTGCAAGAATCTTAACGCTGGTTTTATTGGTATTCCAGCGAACATGAAACATAACTATCAGGAGCAGGAGATGCATGAAACAGGCGTTAAGTTTGCTTATAAATCCTTTTCTGATATTACGTTAGATATGGTTATGAAGCTAGACAGCATGATGGAAGCATCTCAGCATTGGGGTTGAAATCCATTGTCTATTTATTAAATTTTATTAAATTATAGAAATATCAAGGATTCTTAAGGGCTATACAATGAGCAATAAAATTTTAAATATTATTTTGCCGATAATTTGTGGCTTAACTGCTGCCAACGGCTATTATATACAGCCGCTTATTCCAGAAGCGGCTCAGCTGATAGGGGTTGGGTATAGTCTTATTTCTATGATTTATACAGTAACATTGATTGGTAACTCAATTGCGTTAGTTTTTATCACGCCGTTGGGTGATTTTGTTAATAGAAAAAAGATTATTTCTAGTTTATATATAATGTTATTTGCAGTCTTACTTATTTTTTATATATCTAATAATGTTTATCTGCTTATCACTATTTCATTTTTTATTGGCTTAGGGTCGTGTGTCATTCCGATTATCATTGCTCATCTCAGTACTAATAAAACCTCAGGCATTGCTGCTATTGGAAAAATAATGGCGGGGGTGCTGTTTGGAATTTTATTATCACGCTTTATCTCTAGTTTTTTTGCATCAGTTTGGGGCTGGAAGTCGATATACCTATTTGCTGCTGGATGTATGTTGTTTGCTTTTATTTTGATTAACTATTTTCTGCCTCAAGATGATTCTAAAAAAGAAGAGCGGGTTGGGTATTTTAAAATGGCGTTAAGCTCATTTTCCTTACTAAAATTCAATGACAGTGTTCGGCGGTATAGTTTAAGTGGCTTTTTAATTATGGCTATTTTCTCCAGCTTTTGGAGCAATATTTCTCTTCACTTGATACGTGCATTCAGCTTTGACCAGTTTGCAATAGGCTTGTTTTCTCTTGCTGGTATTTTAGGTGCTTTGGCAGCACTGTTTTCTCGCCATATGCTTAAGTTATTTAAATCTCATAATGCAATGTTATTTATATTTCTACTTACCTGTTTCTTATTAATGACTTTATATTCTGGCCACTTGGTAGCACTAATTATATTAACATTAGCGTTTGATGGTTTGATTCAGCTTATTCATGTTAGCAATCAAGTTAACATGTATGGCAATTGTCGTGGTAATGAATCAAGAGCAGCAAGCTGCTATATGACATCCTTTGTATTGGGAGGTGCAGTTGGTACAAAATTGTCGACATCCATTTATTTACATAATGGTTGGGTAGGTTTATCTATATTCTGTGCTTTTCTTTGCACTATAGGAATAATATTAAATTGTCAGACGTTATTAAAAATCAAAAAAAATTACAAGAAGGAAGTCGCATGAATACTTTAAGCAATACTTTAAGCAATACTTTAAGCCATACTTTAAGCCATACTTTAATCCATACTTTATATGATAAACAAAAATTAGATTACTATTTATCTTTGATGACGGGGGATGAGAAGCATGAGCCATCGTCAACTTCAACTTTAGATGTTATATACGTTTTATATAAATACATTCTTAATGTATCACCTAATAATATATCTGATGATTTGAGGGATAGATTTTATTTGTCCAAGGGGCATGGTCCAATGGCTTTCTATGCCACGCTAGCTCTAAAAGGCTTTATTTCTCCTGACATTTTAAGTACCTATGGTGAATTTGATAGCCTCCTTGGTTATCACCCTGATCGCACGAAGCTTAGTTGTGTTGAGATTTCAAGTGGTTCTCTTGGTCATGGGTTGCCTATGAGTATCGGTTCCATATTAGCGCTACGCGCCAGGAAAATTTTGGGGCCTTCACACTGGGTGCTTATTGGTGATGGTGAGCTTGATGAGGGTTCAAATGGCGAAGCTATTGCATATGCAGGTAGAAACGGTCTTGAAGAGCTTAATGTAATCGTGATTGATAATGATTCTGCAACGCTTGGCTGGCCAGGAGGAATAGGTAAGCGTTTTGAAGCAGAAGGTTGGATTAGTTCTTGTGTCAATGGAAGAGATCATGATGAGCTTCAAGCTGTATTTAAGAAAAAACATCACGGAAAGCCACATGTTATCGTCGCAAAAGTCGAAACAAGATTAACAAAATTTTAAGAGGTTTATTATGAAAAAAGTACTGACAGGTGCGCAGCGTTTTGCAGAGATTAATTTAATGAGACAGCGCTTTGCATTGGTAATGTCTGAGCTCATTGAGCAAAATAATAATATTGCGCTGCTATTGGCGGATATAACAGCGGCTCGCTTTGAAGATGTTGCAAAAAAATATCCTGATCGAGTTATTAATGTAGGTATACGAGAACAACTGATGATCGATATGGCAAGTGGATTGGCTCTGTCGGGAATACGTCCTATTGCACATACATTCGCAAGTTTTTTGGTGGAGCGACCATTCGAGCAAATTAAAATAGCGCTCAATCATCAAGATGTAGGTGCTGTTTTAGTCAGTGCAGGCGCATCATATGATTTATCTGTGGATGGGAGGTCGCATCAGGCCCCTGCAGATGTTGCCTTACTTAGCACGCTATCAGGATGGAATGTTTATATCCCTGGGCATGCCGAAGAAGCTGAAAGAGCTTTACGTTTAGTTGTCGATGGTGCGGGCTTAGATTATATTCGCCTTTCAACCGAAAGTAATAGCCAGGCATATTGGAATGGAGAAGATGGTTTTGTGCAACTAAAATCTGGCAGCTTAGGAACTATTATTGCCGTAGGCCCTGTTGCTGACAGGGTGCTAACTGCATCAGAAGATCTTGATGTCACTGTCTTATATGCTCCTATTATTAGGCCATTTGATAAAGAGACGTTATTAGGAACGTTGTCGGAACCATCAGTTGCTATTGTGGAGCCCTATCTAGTGGGTACTTCAGCTCATTATGTTTCTAGCGCTTTAACAGAAATACCTCACAAATTACTCTCTATTGGTGTTGAGTTAGATGAGCTTAGAAAATTTGGGACGCCAGAAGAACATATTGAACATCATGGCTTGGATACATTAAGCCTGAAGAATAAGTTTATAAGTTTTTTTTGAGCGCTGATATTATTTTGTAGTAAGTAGTGAAAATCAAGGTGCGATCTCGCCAAAAATTGTTGGCTGTATTGCTTTACTGTTTTTCACTGCATCAATATCAAAGCAATTGCTAACTTGTTCACGAAACCAGAGGTCAAATGGATGAGTGGATTGTTCCCAATTGGCTAAGAGTTTTTTTGAATTGATTCCTGCTTCGTGGGCAACGATAGAGTAATCTCGATCAAGAATTGTTTCGATCCATATTGTTGTTTTTCCAAGGTCATAATATTTTAGCCTAGCTTGGTATTCCTTTTTTTTAGACGTTAAAAGTGTATTGGCAAAAGTTTTGTACTCTTCAGTCATGCCTGGTTTAAGCGGTAAAATAGTTAATGATATCGGCATAGGATGCTCCTTTATAAAAGAAAAAATGTACCAATATTATTGCTTAGCGTCACTATTAATCTCATCCTGTTGTCAGAGGCCTTAGAGAAACCTCCGAGTTGGCTGAGTTAACGGGGCAACCTATTCTATAACCTGTAATTATTTGTCTTTTATCAATGTTATCAATTTTATCAATGTTATTAATGTTTCTGCCAATTTAATTATCTGTTCTGGGTCTTTTTCACTTTCAATAATTACACGATATTTGGTAAGCGTCACACGAACTACATCCTAGCGAATTAATCTTAATCTGATAGCCTTGTATTTTTAACTAACAAGGTGATATTAATGTCAACATCTCTCTCAAAAAGTGAATGGGATCACTGGTGTAATGAATTTGGTGAATCACATCAAACGAAAATTAGTTTTTGCCGTGATAATAACCTCAACTATCATCAGTTTCTGTACTGGTTTGAAAAGTACAATAAAACCTCAGCTAAGCTAATTCCTGTCAAAATAGCTAGCCCAAAGCAGCCGTTAGCACGACTTCGGCTTAGCAACTGATACTTACCCGCGCTGACTGATCATGAGCAATAAGATGGATGATCAGTTGAAGCTAGCAATTTTCTTGCTTAGAACAGAAAATCAATAAGTTGCCGTCTTATTCATAAAAAATATCGCAAAATAACCGTATAAATTAATATTTCCCTAATCTTCAACCTGTAGCATTATAAACTTCCCTCGGCCTCATATTAGAAGATTACTGTATAGTTAGCTCAATCATTAAAAAATTAACTATAACTGATCATTTATTTGCAGTAATTAGGAAATTTTTTCTATCGAGAAAAAGGATAATGTTAAGTTGGGATTTACTGATCTTGGTTTCATTCGCCCGTAACAATTGTGAGAAAAAAATGATTAGGCAGATTACAGTGAAAAAATGGCATCAGATGCTAGACACTATCCATGGAGAAGGCGGCTTGACTCAAGAAGTCAAACAAGCTCAATCGGTTTTATTAATAGACAATGATAACACGAAAGGACTTTATACATTAGGGTGTTCACCTTGTCTTGTTATGATTGCCCGCGTAAAAGGAATAACAAAGGCACTCGGTCATTTTGAATCGCCCGGCTCATCCGAACACGGTCATAAAGTAAAAGAGGAAATCGATGAGTTTCTTTCTAGCATTAAACAGAAAATATGTGGAAATAATACTGGGATAAGCGATGAGGATATTCGATTTACCATTATTGGTGGCCAAGAATCTTCCAAAAACACCATTGAAATTATCCATGAATATAAAGTAGAAAGCGATGCACTCCTCAAACAGCTCGAAGAGAAGACGCTGGTTTTAGATGAAGATCTGTTTGTCGATAGCTTTATCATTGATGGCGTGCAATTAAACTCCATTGGTGAAGAAGACAACATGGATGTCATGGCTATGAAAAATGGTGACATATACTACTGTGTCAATCGATGCCAGCCTGTTATGAAAAAAAAGCGACGCGGTAACGAGAGCGCAGACAGTAGTAGCGGGGCCGGTAAGAAACCACGATTCTCATTCATTAATGAAAGAGTGAACTTGAACGTGACACCCATTGTTTCGCCTCCTCACCCACCTAGCATAATCCAGTAATCTGTGAGCGTCACAATTTAAATTATAAAAGAGCGTAAGTTATTGATCTTTGGTTGTCACTTTAACGAGATCAATATTCCATGGCAATAGTGCCTCATAATCTTCGGCTTTCTCGCAATAAGGGATAGCCTTCATGATCTCAACGTAATATTGATAGGGGTCTAGTTTATGCAGTTTGGCAGAACGGATTAAGCTGAAGTGAAGGCAAAGCGCTCTTGCGCCTTCTTGGCTTCCTGCAAATAGGAAGTTTTTCCTAGCGATAACAAATGGCTTTATTTCTCTTTCTGTATGATTGTTATCGATGAGGTAGCGACCATCTTCACAAAATCGCGTTAATCCATCCCAGTGACGCAGGGTATAGTTAATGGCTTTTGCTATTGGCGATTTTTGTGGAACTAAAGACTGCTTTTCATCAAGCCACTGCTTAAAATTGTTTAATATAGGTAGTGTTTTTTCTTGACTTATGGCTTTGATTTCTTCAAAAGACCTTTTCTCAGCTTTCATTTTTCTTTCAATCTGATAGATTTTAGCATATACGCTCATGGCGTGATGAGCTAAACCTTTTTTCTTCGTTGTTTTGGCGATAGCTTCAAACTTTCTTCTTGCGTGAGCATTACAGAGTAATGACTCTACATCATTTTGTGCATATAAAGCACCAAAGAAGGAGTCAGCATCGGAGTGCACAGCACCTGAAAAACCCTCAAACCAATCTTTGACAAATTGTTTATGATTTTTCTCATTATATTCATAGATAATAGCCGCTTCTTTTTCACCTCCGCCTCTAAAACAATAGGCATAAGACTTAGTTGTTGGGGTTCTATTAGGCTCATTGAGTACTTGCAGTGTTGTGGCGTCTATTGAGGCAATGTCATGGTCAATGATGCTATCTTTTAACCCATTTAAAAGTGGTATGAGTGGTTTTGCCGCATCTACCACCCATCGTGATAGATTTTGACGTGAGATGTTAATACCATGTCTTGATGCAAACTGCTTTTCCAGATGATACAAAGGCTGTCTGTCGTCAAACTTTGATAGTATGACATGTGCCAGCAAATCCTCTGTCACTGGAACTTTTGGGAGAATGCGCTTTGGTGCGCAGGCTATCACTACTGATTTCTCACATTTCACTGGGCAGGCTAGCACTTCTCTTTTTTCTTCTACAATTTCAAATGTGGCAGGCCTATAATCGAGCTTTTCTTTTATTTCATAGCGAATTAATGTCTTTTCTTTTCCACAACCGCATTGTTTATCTTTTTCATCAACGGGAATGATAACAATACGTCTTGGGAGGACTTTACTAGACTTGAGTTTCTTTTTTCGTTTGTGGGCAGGAACTTGAGTTTCCGGTAATTCATTTGGATCTATTTGACAGTCAGCATTATTGTTACCAAAGTCTAACTTGCCTTGGAATTGATCGTCAAATTTCTCTGACTTAACACCAAATCGATGACGCCTTGCCTCTCGCAGCATGTGTTGTAGCTGATCAATATACTGCTCTTGATACTCTACTTTCTTAAGTAAAAGATCAACTTCATTCTTTAAATCTTGAGTCAACTGCTGTGTATTCAATGGCGTTTCATCCTTTATTTGCAGTGCAATACTATCATTATTTTTTCTAATAATAATACTCAATTTTATCGAATTTTTTCACTTTTTGTTTCATAAAATTAATGCCTGAAAATAACCACTGCATTTCGTTATGTGACAGCTCCCAAACTGCAGTGCCAGGCTCTGGAAGCTTAAATCTTCCTTTCTCCAAGCGACAGTAAAGTAGCCAAAAGCATCTCCCATCAAAGTAAACACATTTAAGCTTGTTGCCGGATCTATTTCTAAATATAAATAGATCACCAGATGATGGATCTTTATCAAGCGCATCAACAATAAGTACGATGAGCCCATCAAGTTGCTTTCTAAAATCGACAATCATTGGATATAGCCAAATGCTTTTGATACTGCTTAATAACACAGCCTAAATCTCACAGTCTCTCACTAAGGCTGTGAGCGCCTCTTGTGACATTATTTCAAGAGAGCAACCATTACCAAGCCGAAGTCGTGCTAACGGCTGCTTTGGATTAGCTATTTTGACCGGAATTAGTTTAGCTGAGGTTTTATTGTACTTTTCAAACCAGTACAGAAACTGATGATAGTTGAGGTTATTATCGCGACAAAAACCAATTTTAGTTTGATGTGACTCACCAAATTCATTACACCAATGATCCCATTCGCTTTTTGTGAGATATGCTGACATTAATATCACCTTGTTGATTAAAAATACAAGGCTAGCATCTTGATATTATTTGGCTAGGATGTAGTTCGTGTGACGCTTACGATATTTGTGGCAGATTTTTTTGCGGCTGCTTTAGGTGAATTACCAAGATGAATAAGTAGCTCTATCATTAGTGCTTCATCAAAGATGCTGGCTTGTATAGTGCTAGAGGGGGGCTGACCTCTTAGCTTTTTTTAGTTTTAAGTCAATTAATTTATCGAGCTTTTGTTAACTTGATAATATATTTCAGTTGGTTGACTTTGGTCTGTATTATTTTGTTTTGAGTTTGCACCCAGTGTGCACCCAAAAAATCTAGTGCATATTACCTTGCCAAAAAACTGATTATTTTAAAATATGTTAGGTCAATATGATATTAAAGCGCCGTGCCTGCCAGTTTTAATAGCAGTATAGGTTTGCCTATAAAAGTTTGCTGTATAATTTTATCACAACATAAGGATTATTATACTGGATGGTCTACTTATTATTGTACGCTGTTGACTCTTCATTCGTTATGAATGCTTAACTAAAAATTAGTTCTACAATTAGTATTGTCGATCTCTTAATTGGATATCATTTTATAGTATAGTTGCTGTTATAAATTGAAAAAATTGGAGATGCGGTAATGCCATTAGAAGAGTTATTATCAACTGTAGAACCATGGTTACAGTCCAGTCCTGACCTTGCATCCAAGAATGGCAAAGGCGTTTGCATAAGATATAGGAATGAAATTATAAAGTTTATCTCATTAGAACAAGGGGTGAGCGTTGATCATTGGTATAGACTTATGTTTTGCCTGTTTGGTATCTATAACTTGGTTACTGCAAAATGCACAGACGCAGCAGGGCGAATAGAAAAATGCGGGGAGTTTTTTAGTTTTACTAAGGAAGATGACAGATTGTTTAGTAGCACCATCAGTTCAACCTGCAGCCCCGATATCATAGGGCCACTGATGGCTGATATAGAAGAAAATAAGTATAGTGGTGATTCCGTAAAAAATTTCATGATGGCCGTGAGTCTTTACAGTATGGTCATAAGCTATGCTAGTGATGATGGTTTAAGGCCTAGTGATGCTACAAGTGCCAAGATTTTTAATTCTATGGATCTTGTTGTACGTAAATATTTAGCGCAACAATATGATGTATCTCTTGATGTTGTAGTACTTAAAAGTGTTAGAGCAGCACTATTGCAGATCTTGAATTGTAATGGCTTAGATTATAGCTTATGGGTTATGTGCATTAAACTTCAGTACCAGCTCCATGGTAAGGTTAGTGAAGGTATTGAAGATATAAGCTGTCGCGTAGCAAAATGTGGTGATTTTTTTGGATGTAATGATATTGGTGAAATATTTTTTAAACGTTCATATGGTTATTTCCGAGATGTAGTAGTTAATGGTGTAGCAATGACTGCGCCTATCTTGATTAAAGCCCAGAACGACAAGAATGTAGGTGCTGCATCTATGCTAACAGAATTGTCGGAAGCAGTAGGGCTGTTCGGTATAGCTAGTCGCTATGTGGATTATGAACAGCAAGCTCACTATGAATTATTACGCTCAATTGTTGATTCTATGTCGTCCATTTTTGCCGGACTTATGCGAGGTAACGGAGATTTAGATGTTATATCAGTAATTAAGTCATATGCTTTTGAAATGCTTGATTCTATCCTTGGTGGTCGTGATGGATCTGGTGTTGGTGCTTTTCCCTTGCCAGTTCACCATCTAGTTGCCATACGAAGCAGGGTCACTAAAGTACACCCTATAGGATTGGATGTTTTAACGCCTAGGTCTCGTCGTGTAACTCCTCATTTTTCTTCAGATTCTATAGGTGGTAGTACTGTCGGTAGTTCTGATAATGAAGTGTATTTACCTGTTAGTCTCGCTAGTTTAATGACAGTGGAGGCGCCAGTGTCTAAAAAGCGCAGGAGGCGGTCTCCTCCTGCTGCTGTAAAAAAATCAGCAGCCAGCACAACAGCCAGCTCAGCAACCAGTACAGTATTCGGCTCATCATCCAGCTCAGCGACCAGTGCAGCATCCAGCTTATCATCCAGACCACCGGTATTTTTGGATGAAAAAGATCAGGAGCGTATACTATTAGCACTTAGTAAGCGAGATGAATCGGATAAATATTTTAGTGATACTCAGGCTCTTTTCAGAGGTTTGCGTCCCGACGGTGGTGAGATTGTTACTTTAATGCTTATATTTGGATGGAATTTAGATTTCGAAGTGCTTAAAATATTGCTTAGTGATATAGGTAATAGGGTTTGTCTAAAAAATTTAGAAAGTAAGATCACTGATAAGTCGGCCCAGCCCCTGAAGTCCATAGATATATTTGCTAGTCTTAATGCTTTTTTGAATGCCTTCTATCAGGGTATACTGTATGGCCACATTACTGCTACAGGCACCAAATATACTGTTGAACAAGCTGCGAATACAGGCGGTCATGTACAAGTAGATAATAGCATTGTGGTTAGAGTTCGGCGTTCTGATAAGAATTGGTTTTGGGAGTTAATCCGAGAGAATGTTCTTGATAACACAATGGCATCTCCTCCTTCGTTATCAAAACTTATATGTATTTTGTTGATGGTAGTTTTACACTTGGCTCCAAGAGTATTCCAATATCAATCTAGATCTATCGATAATTCGGGTGCAAGCAAAAAACAAAAAACAAGCAAAGAAGAGGAGGAAGAAGAACTGGATGACATAAAAAATCTCCTGAAAGAAGCAGCCGATCTTTTAAAAGAATCTCCTTTAAAAGAATATTTAAAAAAATTAATGAAAAGTATTTTAAAATATTTTCCTGAAGCTAATGCCAGTATCAGTGCCAATGCCGGTTTTAGTTCTAGTTCTAGTTCTAGTTATAGTTCTAGTTATAGTTATAGTTCTAGCTCTAGTTATGGTTATGGTTATGGTTCTAGTTCTAGTTCTGTTTTTAATAGTCATGGGCGTGTTGCTGCTTGTGGTGGTGTGCTTGTTCCTGATGATGCTGCTACTACTGTAGATTGTAGCCCTTTAGCTGCTGCTTCTGTCCGGACCTTTAGCAGCTTTGGCCATGGTTGATATACCACTTCACAGCATCAGCAACAGTAGCTTTGAGTCATTCTGCTGCTGTTGTGGGATATTCTCTAAACTTTATCAATGCGTTCAACCATTGGCGGCTAAACAACTGGTAGTTGTCCAACAACCAGCGCTGTCACTCTTATAGCGTGTACAATTGAGGTGAGTGGCGGCAACTTTATTCGTAAGCATTAATTAAAGCTAGGAGTGTTTGTTGTTGGCAGTGTCAGTGATTGTTGATTTTGGCATGTACTTAATTTTGCTACTAAGGAAGATAGGGAGGCTACAACCCTTGCGCAAATCATTGCGAAGATTGGTGAGGTTATAATAGCTATAGGTTCAGGGATGGTTGTATTTACCTTTTGTCGAGTTGCTTCTGTGATTGAAATGAAAAAGCAAAACCCAGTCATGATCTTCATTAAGTTTTGGTGGTACGCGTCAGCTGTGGTTGTTTCTTTGTTTTTAAGGTGCTTAATGATTTTAGCGACCCCTATCGCAACTCCAATGCATATGATATTTCTACTAGTAATCTTTATATATGTAAGTGACAACGAGTCTGTTTCGTTCGCAAATAATGCTGAGTTTCTACAATACATTGAACTAAGTACGGCAACGTGCACTAATAGCGCGGTGCATCCTAGGTAATGTTTTACTGGGGTGTTGTCGTAATCATCTTTTATTTCTATATTATTGTTATTTGCATGAGTATCGCTGCCCCCTAGTTCTGTATAATGCTCATTATGATCGCTTGCTGTTATTAATTGGTTGCCGTAGTTGATGACTAATTCTGGCTTATTTTTAGCGGTTTTTATTTTTTGGCATTGTTCTCTTGCAGCAAATATTGATGAGCAAGCTAATAAGGGAGCTATTATATTTAGAGTCTTAGGTAAAAATAAATTAGATAGACAGATTGCAGTGCAAATTATAAATGGCTCAAATATTGGGTTGTTTGATTCTATCATTTATGGTTCCGTGTCCAAGCTTTGCTGTTTTATTATTGATTGTTAGTACAATATAGTTGGAAGTGACGGTGTAAAATAATGAAAAGAATCAATGTGCCTCATTAAATAAAGTAATGAGCATATGTTTTTATGATGTGTTTTTTTTGATTAAGTGTTTGATAATATCAGATATATCTTGGTTGTGAGTAGTCTGATTAGATTGGGTTATGTACCAGTGGATGTCTTGGTCATCAGTAAAGTTATCTAATTCTAAGGCAATTAATTTGCCATCATTTATTTCTGTTTGAACTGCATCCTTTGGTAGTAATGCTAACCCTAGGTTGTCAATGACTGCTGTTTTTATAGCTTCGGTGTTATCAATCTCATATTGAATGTTGGGTTCTGCTTGGTGTTTATTAAAGTAGCTCAATAGTGATTGCGTCATTAATCTATCTCGTTGTCGAATTATTATAGGGTGTTGGCATATTTGATCAAAGGTGACAGTCTCATTATTCACCCATTGACTATGTGAGCTCGCAACCCATTGTAGTAAATGCTTCTTTAGGTGTATCGATTTAACTTGGTGATCGGATGGGGGGTTGGTTAGGATAGCAATGTCATATTCACCACGTTTAATAGCATCAATGGATTCTGTAGCAGAAAGAATATGATATACAAATTGATACTGAGGGTATTTTGATTTTAATGCATGTAATTGTTTTGGGATGAAGTGGTGAGCGGTACTGATCATGGCAATTTTGATTACAGTCATATTTTTAGTGCTAGATGCTTCTTTATACATATTTTCATATAAGCTGGAAAATTGGTTCCAGTAATTAGATAATATTTTTGCTGCAGGGGTTATGGTTATGGTATTGCCATTCTTTTTGATTAAAGGTGTACTGAAGTGATTTTCTAGTGAGTGTAGTGCATGGCTTACAGCTGGCTGTGTTATAGACAGTGACTTTGCTGCTTGGGTTACGCTGTTGAGCTCAATAACTTTAGCTAAGATGCGTAATTTGTTTGGGTGGATAATGTCTTTGCGCGTTATCATGCGTTAAGTTTTTTGCTGATTTTTAGTGTTAGAAAGCATAATACATTACCATTAAAGCTTGAAATTGTCACGGTTGCATCTGTTTGTTTTTAGTTATTATAAATCTATTCATGCCGATTTAAATTTAATACAAAATAACCGAATATAAAAATAAATAGGATAATAAACAGTAATGATATAGTTAACCCGGTGAAGTTTAGATAGCTGAGGATTGCGCCGATTGAGCTTAAAGCAAAGGCAGCTATATTCTGTGATAGACTGCTGATTGCTAATATTGCTAGCAGTATTATGTATGTCTTTTTGGTTGAGGTTGATGCGTTCATGTCTGTATTATATTGATTTGATGTTAGTTCACAAATTAGACAGTATCTGATATCACTATGTCTTACTGTTAATTGAAGTTGTAGTTAATAGGCGGTAAGGCTTGGCTTATCAGTGCAGCTTTGCTGCTTTAGTAAATTTGAAGTTTGTGTTGGTTAATATGTGTTCTCTCTTCTATTGTAATGCTTAGTGTGCTAGCATCCCCGTCCTGATAATTCATGATTGATGCGTTTTATATTTCACTATATTTTGCTAACCACTTTATTTGTAACGGAAAAACAATGCCAATATTGACTTTAAGTGATGGCTCCACTAGATCTTTTGATAGCCCTGTAACCGTATTTGAAGCAGCTAAGAGTATTAGTCGCGGCCTTGCTAAATCAGCAGTGGCAGGTAAAGTTAATAACCAGTTGGTTGATACATCATATGTAATAGATGCAGATGCTACTTTATCGGTATTAACGGTGGATGATGCTGAGGCATTAGATATTATAAGGCATTCAGCAGCGCATTTGTTGGCGCAAGCGGTTCAATTAGTTTTTCCAGAAGTTAAGGTTACAATTGGCCCGGTTATTGCCGATGGGTTTTATTATGATTTTGACTTTGAACGATCATTTACCCCTAGTGATTTAGCGTTAATCGAAAAGAAAATGCTGTCTTTAGTTAAGGCTGCTCTTCCTGTCGAACGCATTGAGATGTCTCGGGATGATGCAATTACATTGTTTGCTGAAATGGGTGAAAGCTATAAAGTAGAAATCATTAAAGATATACCGCAAAATGAAACTTTGACCATATATAAACAAGGTGATTTTTTAGATCTTTGTCGTGGCCCACATGTTCCCAAGACTTCAGTTTTAAAGGCATTTAAATTAACTAAAGTTGCCGGAGCTTATTGGCGTGGTGATAGTAGCAACCCAATGTTGCAACGTATATATGGAACAGCATGGCCAGACCAAGATAGTTTGAAAGATTACTTGCACCGTATTGCTGAAGCGGAAAAGCGTGATCACCGAAAGCTAGCTAAAAAAATGGATCTATATCATATTCAAGAGGAAGCTCCTGGGATGATTTTTTGGCATCCAAATGGTTGGCAAATATATACTACTATCGAACAATACATTAGGCAGAAACAGCAAGAACATGGCTATCTTGAAATTAAAACCCCAATGATTATGGATATGAGTCTTTGGGAAAAATCAGGTCATGCTGCTAAGTTTAATGATGAAATGTTTACCCTTACAGCAGATGACCGTTGTTTTGCGATCAAGCCAATGAACTGTCCTGGACATGTGCAAATATTCAAGCAAGGCATACATAGTTATCGTGATTTGCCAATGCGATTTGCAGAGTTTGGTTGTTGTCATCGTAATGAGCTGTCTGGCTCTTTACATGGTTTGTTACGTGTGCGGGCCTTAAATCAAGATGATGCGCATATCTTTTGTCGGGAAGATCAAATAGAAGCAGAGGTAGCCTCATTATTGGCTATGGTTTATGAATTTTATAGTGATTTTGGTTTCAATGATGTGTCGGTTAAGTTATCTACTAGGCCGGATCAGCGTATAGGTGATGATGCTGTTTGGGATCAAGCGGAAAAAGCCTTGGCGGATGCTTTAGATCAGCGTGGTGTTAAATGGGAAGAACAGCCTGGTGAAGGTGCTTTTTATGGTCCTAAAATAGAATTTACCTTACATGATTGCCTGCAAAGAGCGTGGCAGTGTGGCACAATCCAGCTAGATTTTGCGATGCCTGGTCGGTTAGGGGCAACATATATAGACGAAAACAGTGAAAAGCAGACGCCTGTAATGCTGCATCGGGCTATTATTGGGTCTTTTGAGCGTTTCATTGGTGTGTTGTTGGAGCATTATGAAGGTCGAATGCCGGTATGGTTGGCGCCAAGACAGGTTGTTGTGATGACAATAACGGGCTCTCATGACGAATATTCCACTGAAATTGTCGAAAAATTGAAAAAAAGTGGATTTAAAGCGGAATCGGACTTGAGAAATGAGAAGATCGGCTATAAAATCCGCGAGCACACTATTGCTCGTGTACCTTATATGGTTGTTATTGGCGACCAGGAAGTTAGTGATCAAACATTAACCATAAGAACATTAAATAGTAAAGATATGCTAACTATGACTATAAGTGAGTTTATAGCCAGACTTGGTGAAGATATTGTAACAAAGAGGAGAGTATTATCAGCGTAAAGACCACACGCACTAATAATCAGATCACATCAGCAAAGGTTCGTTTGATCGACGCTGAAGGTGAGCAAGTTGGCATAGTTAGTTTGCAAGATGCTAAAAGTAAAGCAGTAGAAGCTAGTTTGGATTTAGTGGAGATATCCCCTAATGCCGAACCACCAGTCTGTAGAATTATGGATTATGGTAGATTTGTCTTTGGCAAGAAGAAGCGCGTTAGCGAAAATAAGAAAAAGCAGCGTCAGATTCAAGTGAAAGAAATTAAATTTAGGCCAACAACTGATATTGGTGATTACAATATTAAATTACGTAAGATCAATGCCTTTCTTGATCGTGGCGATAAGGTGAAAGTGAGTTTGAGATTTCGCGGGCGTGAGATTCAGCATAAAGAGCTAGGAATGAAGTTGTTAGAAAGAGTTAAGGCGGACCTGCCAGAAAATATAGTGGTAGAACAACAGCCTAAGTTAGAAGGTCGTCAAATGAGTATGATTGTTAATTTAGTAAAAAATTAACAATAATGGTTAATAATAATTTTACATAAGAGAGATAAAAAATGCCAAAATTAAAAACAAATCGCGGAGCATTAAAAAGATTTAAACGCACAGGTACAGGTGCGCTTAAGCGTCGTAGAGCTAACCGTAATCATATCCTTACCAAAAAAGAAACAAAACTAAAGCGCCAGTTACGTGCTGCGCCACTAGTTCATAAGAATGATAAGCCAGCTATAGAAGCTATGTTGGCATGTTAGTAAGCTTTATATAAGCATAATAGTAAAAAGTAGTTAATTAATAGAGGACATATCATGCCAAGAGTTAAAAGAGGGGTTGTTGCTAAAGCCCGCCATAAGAAGGTCTTAAAAAAGGCTAAAGGTTATTACGGAGCTCGGTCTCGAGTTTACCGTGTTGCAAAGCAAGCTGTAATTAAAGCTGGTCAATATGCATATCGTGATCGCAGACAGCGTAAGCGTCAGTTCCGTGCCTTATGGATTGTTAGAATTAATGCGGCAGCGCGTGAATGTGGTTTATCTTACAGTCGCTTCATGAATGGCTTGCAGTCAGCTGGTATAGAGTTAGACAGAAAGGTTTTAGCAGAAATGGCTGTCAATGATAGCTTTGCCTTTAGTCAATTAGCGGAGAAGGCTAAGGCAGCATTGTCTTAATTTCTTTTTCATTAGTTTGGCTATAGGTTTGTAAATGGAAGACCAACTAAACAGTTTGCAAGAAAGGGCGTTAGTAGATATCCAATCTGCTGACGACCTAGGTCAATTGGCTGAGGTTAAACTTAAGTATCTTGGTAAAAAACAAGGCGAGCTTACTGGTATTTTAAAGCAGGTAAGTAAGCTAGACCCAGCTCAGCGACCTGTAGTTGGGAAGTCTGTTAATATAGTCAAAGGTGTGCTGGCATCTAAGTTTGCATCCCAAGAGAAGCTTTTAACTGAGCGAGCGTTAAATAAAAAATTAGCAGAGCAGGCATTAGACTTAAGTCTTCCTGGTAGGGGAGATCATTTTGGTGGCTTGCATCCTATTACCCGTATTACTGATTTAGCTACACGTACATTATCTAGTATGGGTTTTAGTGTTGAGTCTGGGCCTGAAATTGAAGATCAGTTTCATAATTTCGAAGCATTAAATATCCCTGAGCATCATCCAGCTAGAGATATGCATGATACGTTTTATTTTAACAATGATCTGTTATTGCGTACGCATACCTCATCGGTGCAGATACGAGTTATGGAGAATCAAGCGCCGCCATTACGAATCATCACTCCTGGACGTGTTTATCGTTCTGACTCTGATCATACTCACACTCCAATGTTTCATCAGCTTGAAGGTTTAGTTGTTGATGAGAACTGTAGTTTTGCTGGCCTTAAGGGGTTGATTCAAGGTTTTTTAAATACATTATTCGATAAAGAGTTGGTTTTGCGTTTTAGGCCATCATACTTTCCTTTTACCGAGCCTTCTGCCGAGGTTGATATTCAGCATGAAATTATTGACCGTGAAACTGGTGAGAAAACTGGTGAGATGGGTTGGCTTGAAGTTTTGGGGTGTGGAATGGTTCATCCTAATGTCCTGTCTAATGTAAATATAGATCCAGAGAAATTTACAGGTTATGCTTTCGGTATTGGCTTGGATCGTTTAGCTATGTTGCGTTATGGTATTGCTGATTTGCGCACATTATTTAGTAATGATTTGCGATTTCTTAGTCAATTTTAATTATTAATCCACTTTAAAAATAGTCTTAAGACATCTCTATTAGGAGGCTTTATGCGAGTAAGCGAGCAATGGTTGCAGGAGTGGGTTAAGCCAAGTGCAACCACATCTGAAATATCTGAAACACTAACTATGGCGGGCCTTGAGGTTGATTCTGTTGTGTCGGCTCTAGGTGATTTCTCTAATGTTTGTGTTGGCTATGTTAAAGAAGTGAACCCACACCCAAATGCAGATAAGCTTCGTTGTTGTGTTATTGATGTGGGCGATGATTCTTCTTTGCTAGCAATAGTCTGTGGTGCCCCCAATGTTGCGCCCAAGCAGAAAGTTGCTGTAGCTATGGTTGGAGCTGTGCTTGGTGGTGATTTTAATATTAAACAATCAACGCTACGTGGCGAGCCTTCACATGGCATGCTTTGTTCGTGTAAAGAGCTTGGGATGGAAGATGATGGCTCTAATGGTATTTGGATTTTACCTAGCGATGCTCCTGTTGGGGTTGATTTGCGAGAGTACTTAAATCTAAATGATAATGTATTTGATATTGATATCACGCCTAATCGCGGTGACTGTTTAAGTATGCGCGGGGTGGCACGTGAGGTTGCTGTATTTTTTCAACAAGAGTTAAAGCAATACTCATCTAGCAATACTGAGGTTAAAAGCGATGTGTTATTTCCGATAGAATTGCAAACTGAGCAGTGTCCTCGTTATGTTGGTCGGGTTATATCTAATATTAATGCTAGTGCCGCAGTTCCTGTTTGGTTAGTTGAGCGATTACGTCGTGCTGGTATGCGAAGTATTAATGTTGTTGTTGATTGCTTAAACTATGTAATGCTGGAGTTGGGTCAGCCAATGCACGCATTTGATTTATCCAAGTTATCTTCAGCGATAACAGTTAGATCGGCACAAGCCGGTGAAACAATTAAACTATTAGATGAACAAGAGATTACATTAACACCTGATGATATGGTTATTGCTGATAACAATGGTGCGCTTGCATTAGCTGGTATTATGGGTGGTTTAGAGTCGGCGGTTACTGATAAAACTACAGATATCTTTGTAGAGAGTGCTTACTTTAAGCCTATAGGGTTAACTAAAACAGCTAGGCGCTTTGGTTTATCAACTGATTCTAGTTATCGTTATGCGCGTGGTGTTGATTTTAAATTGCAGCAAGAAGCAATAGAGCGCGCTACTAGTTTAATCATAGAGTTTGCTGGTGGCCTTGCGGGGCAGGTTCAAGAAAAAACAATAGATGATGCCTTGCCAGTTGATATAACTATTGAGCTACGTGCAGCTAGAATCAAAAGGGTTTTAGGTATTGATATTTCTGCTGATAAAATTGCTCATAGCTTAACGTCATTGGGAATGGAGATAACGGCAACAGATCATGGTTGGCAGGTTGTTGTGCCTAGTTTTCGTTCTGATCTCACAAAAGAAATAGACTTAATAGAGGAGATAGCAAGAGTTTATCGTTTTGATAATATACCTTTATGCATAGAGTCTGTGCCATTTAGTTTTCCTGAGATAACCGAAACTTTAATTTCACCATTAACTATTAAGCGTGCACTGGTAAGTTTTGGGTATAATGAAGTTGTTACCTATAGTTTTATTTCTACCGAGAGGGCATTACGTTTTAATGATCCATCTGAGCTTATGTCTTTGGCTAATCCTCTTTCTAACGATGTAGCTACTATGCGTGGTAGTTTGTGGCCAGGAATGTTGGAGGCCATGCTGTATAATCAGCATAGGCAGTGTTCGCGACAATTGTTATTTGAGGTCGGTAAGTGTTTTCTACAGCAAGATGGTGAATTAATTCAGCCTGAAAGATTGGGGTTATTATTTACCGGTCCAAGATATCCTAAGGGTTGGTCTAACGCTGATAGTGTTGTTGATTGTTATGATGTTAAGTCTCATATTGAGTCATTGCTTCGTCAAACTGGTAGATTTGATGATTTTAGTTGGCGGCAAGGATCTCATGTTGCCTTGCATCCAGGTCAGTCTATTGCTTTGTATGATAAAGAGGTATGTGTTGGAATTCTTGGCTCATTGCATCCAAAAATTGTGAAAGATCAGGATGTTCTATCTGATGTCGTGTTGTTTGAGGTTGAAATAGCATCTTTATTGTCAGCGAAAGTGCCTGTGGTTGCTGCTGTTTCTAAGTTTCCTGCTATTAAGCGTGATTTATCATTAATCTTTGATGATTCAGTGGTCTATAATGATATTCGAGATCTAATTAAGAAGAATGCTGGAGATATGCTTAGCTCATTAACTATATTTGATGTTTATAAAGGTGATGGGTGCGGCGTTGGGAAAAAAAGTATTGCTTTAAGCTTGACCTTCCAATTATCTTCGCGCACTCTTGTAGATCATGAGGTCAACCAAGTTGTTGATAATATTGTGAAAGTGTTGGAAGACACTTTTAATGCAACTATGAGGGTATAATTATGGCGGCGCTCACTAAAGCTAAACTGGCTGAGTATTTATTTGATACTCTGGGGATTAATAAGCGTGAAGCTAAAGAATTAGTAGAATTGTTCTTTGAAGAAATACGTGGTTGTCTTGAACGAGGGGAAACAGTTAAGTTATCTGGTTTTGGTAACTTTAATTTGCGTGATAAGAGTGAGCGACCAGGTCGCAATCCAAAAACAGGTGAAGAGATACCGATCCAAGCGCGTAGAGTTGTTACTTTTCGTGCGGGTCATAAGTTGAAATCAAGAGTGGAGGGATACCATGGTGCAAAAGGACAAGCAGAAGGGCAAGATTAAAACAGTACAGCTACCACCCATACCTGAAAAGTTGTACTTTTCTATTGGTGAGGTTGCAAAGATGTGTGCAGTTGAAACGCATGTTTTGCGTTATTGGGAGCAAGAATTCTCTATGATAGCTCCATCTAAGCGTCGTGGTAATCGTCGTTATTATAAAACTGATGATATTATTATTATTCGTAAAATTAGATCATTGTTGTATGAGCAGGGTTTCACTATCGATGGTGCCCGTCGGCAGTTATCTCAAAGTGACAAGCAGTCAACGGTATCACCTAAGCTTTCAGTTGCTCCAGTTCTAGAGTCATTACATAAGATATTAAAAGACTTAGAGACGGCTTAGATACTTGTCCCGTTCGCCCTGAGGAGGCAGCTAC